>JACLAC010019941.1_pt1 | contig 65324 bp, 55 predicted proteins | sample 8027881 | NCBI WGS metagenome assembly JACLAC01 (sample SAMN15725517, study PRJNA655200) | protist metagenome | isolation source: fluorescence activated cell sorting (FACS) single amplified genomes of... | place: Spain: Blaines Bay Microbial Observatory, Mediterranean Sea | collected 2016-01-19
TCGTGCTTTCGCTATCGCGAATGAACCGAGTGCGTTCGATCGATCCACTGAACTTCACGCTCGTTGTCGAAGCGGGTTGCGTGTTGACGGATGTGCAAAACGCTGCCGATGCCGCCGGTCTGCTGTTTCCCTTGAGTTTGGCTTCAGAGGGCTCGTGTCAGATTGGCGGAAACCTCTCGACGAATGCTGGCGGTACAGCGGTGCTGCGCTACGGTAATGCTCGAGAGCTTGTGCTTGGCCTTGAGGTGGTTCTCGCTAATGGGGATATCTGGCGCGGTTTGCGCACGTTACGAAAAGACAATACCGGCTACGATCTTAAGCAGCTGTTCCTCGGGACAGAGGGCACGCTGGGCATCATCACCGCCGCGGCGTTAAAGCTATTTCCTAAACCCCGCGAGCAGTGCACCGCGCTTGTTGCCATTGCCAATGCGGCTGTAGCGGCTGATCTGCTCGGCTGGCTCCGCGATGAGCACGGAGATGCGGTGACCACGTACGAATACATGCAGCGGCCATGCTTGGACATGGTGTTCGCGCAGATCCCCGGTGCCCGTGAGCCGCTTGACACGGCCTTCGAACACTATCTTCTCATCGAGATCGGCGCCCCAGGCGCGGCGAACGACATGCACGACCGGTTCGAAGAAACCCTGGCGGCGGGCTTGGAGAAAGGTTGGATTCTCGACGCTAGTGTCGCGGCTAGTGAAGCACAGCGAGAGGACTTCTGGCGCTTGCGTGAGAACATCACCGAAGCCACAAAGCTTGCGGGCGCTAGCATCAAGCACGACGTTGCCGTTGCATTGACGGACGTGGCTGAGTTCATCGAACGCGCTAGCCACGCGCTTGCACAGGCGATGCCGAGCGGGAAGCTCATTGTGTTTGGGCATCTTGGTGACGGGAACCTTCACTTCAATCTGAATCAGCCAGATGATATGGAGGCAGGCGAATTCCTTGCCCGCTCCGCGGAAATAAGCCAAGCGGTACACGATATCGTGGTGGCGTTGAATGGTAGCTTCAGCGCGGAGCATGGTATTGGCCGAATCAAGCGAAAGGACATGAAAGCGTACAAATCGCCTGTCGAACTCGAACTCATGCGGGCACTGAAGGCCACCTTGGACCCGAAGGGGCTACTCAATCCGGAGCACGTGCTTCCCTAACAGGGAGGGGCTCAGAGTTATGGAGGCCGTGATCTGAGTCTTCGCGGCCGCCGTCAGCCTTTCGTCACGCTTGGGATGGTGAAATCCGCGCCCGCCCGGATCCCTGACGGCCAACGTTGGGTAAGGGTTTTCAAACGTGTAGAGAAGCGCACACCTTTGGGACCGTGCATATGGTGATCACCGAATAGAGAACGCTTCCAGCCCCCGAAGCTATGAAACGCCGTGGGCACAGGAAAGGGCACATTCACCCCCACCATGCCGATTTGAACGCGCGTGGTGAAGTCGCGTGCCGCGTCCCTATCGCGGGTGAAGATTGCGGCGCCGCTTCCGTATTCGTGCTCGTTAACGAGGCGCAGCGCATCCTCGTAGGTCTCAGCCCGTACCACCGAGAGCACCGGGCCAAAGATTTCGTCCCGGTAGATCCGGATATCTTCGGTGACGTTGTCGAACAAGCAGCCGCCCATGGAGAAGCCGTTGTCGTCAGCCATGATGCCTCGGCCGTCGACGACCAAGTTCGCACCCTCGTCCACACCCGTGTCGACGTAGCCCTTTACTTTGTCTAAGGGGGCTTGGGTAACCAGGGGGCCCATCTCCGCTTCAGGGTTGTCGAAACGCCCAATCTTCAGGCTTTCTACACGAGGATAAAGCTGCTCGACGAGCCGGTCGGCTGTATCTTGGCCCACGGCCACGGCCATGCACCGCTCGCCGGCTGAGCCGTATGCCGCTCCCATGAGTGCGTCTACGGTTTGATCGAGATCGGCATCGGGCATGACCACCAAATGGTTCTTTGCCCCGCCGAGTGCTTGCGCCCGTCTTCCTTGGGCGGTGGCACGCTGATACACGTATTCCGCGATAGGCGTGGAGCCTACGAACGATACCGCGCTGCGCTGTTGTGATCGATTAATCCATCCACTGCTTCCTTATCACCGTGGAGCACGTTCAGCACGCCGTCGGGCAGCCCGGCCTTGGTAGCAAGCTCGGCCAGGCGTACCGCGGTGGAAGGGTCGCGTTGTGAGGGCTTCAGCACGAAAGTGTTCCCGCACGCGATCGCGATGGGGTACATCTACATGGGGACCATGGCAGGGAAGTTGAACGAGGTGATTCCCACGCATACACCCAGTGGCTAGCGAATGGAGTAGCTGTCGATTCCGCTGGAGATCCCTTCGTTGTGCTCCCCTTTGAGGAGCCGCGGGATGCCACAGGCAAACTTCTACGACCTCTATGCCCCGTGTCAGTGAGCCACGAGCGTCTTCTAAGGTCTTTCCGTGCTCGTTGGACACGATCTCTGCGAGCTCGTCCATGTGAGCTTGGAAGATGTCGAGATACCGAAACATGATGCGGGCACGCTGGGGGGGTGGGGTGGCGGCCCAAGCCGGAAACGCTTGCTTAGCGGCATCGACAGCGCGGTTGACCTCGGCACTGGATGCCAGCGGTACCTGCTTCGTCACCGCACCGGTGGGAGGGTTGAAGACGTCGCCGAAACGATTGCTGTTGCCGGTATCTTGGCGGCCGCCCAGGTAATGGGGAATGTAAGCGTCAGCTATGCGTGGTCCTCAGTTCGGGTGAACTTTATGTCAGGGTTCTCAGGTCCGGATTCCCACGATAGCGTAGGGGATAGGAAAGGGATAACGTGTTTTTGCAAAGCGGGATGCTTGTCATCCAAACAAAAACTGTATATTTTTACAGATATAACTATAAGCCCTAAATCCGAGCCGACCGGCCATGCTTAAACTGACTGCCCGCCAACAAACGGTCCTCTCTTTCATTCAAGAGTTCATCGAAGCGGAGGGTATGCCCCCCACCCGGGCGGAGATAGCCAAGGCGCTTGGATTTCGCTCGGTCAATGCAGCGGAAGATCACCTCAAGGCCTTGGTTCGCAAACAAGCCGTCACCATGATGCCGGGCACCTCCCGTGGCATTCGTCTCGCGCACGGTAATTCAGGGGGCCTTCCTGTTGTAGGGCAAGTGGCAGCTGGTAACCCCATCCTCTCGGAGGAGCATATTCAAGATCATTACCGCTTGGACCCGCGGCTTTTCCAACCTCGAGCCGATTATCTGCTGCGGGTAAAAGGTATGAGCATGCAAGATGTCGGTCTCCTCGACGGAGACTTGCTGGCAGTTCACCGCACAGCTGAGGTAAGTAATGGTCAAATCGTCGTGGCTCGTGTCGACGATGAGGTCACCGTAAAGCGCTTCCGCCAACGCGGAAACATCGTGCGTTTGCTCCCGGAAAATGATGATTTTTCTCCCATCGTCGTCGATTTGCGCAAGCAACGTCTCGACATCGAAGGGATCGGTGTAGGGGTCATCCGCACGTCGTCATGATGACGTGCTCGATCCGTGAATTCCTCTCTGGCTTCTGTGCTGGGTTCCCGCCTCTGGCAAGCAGGGGCACTGCGTCGGAACCTAGCTGAATCTGCCGGCCCCCGCAGTGTTCCAACGGGGTTCGAGGCTTTGAATCGCTGCTTGCCTGAAGGCGGTTGGCCTTTGGGTTCGCTCACTGAGATCCTAGCCGATGGAGTCGGCGTGGGTGAGCTTGGGCTCGTCATGCCGGCATTAGCGTCTCTGACTAGGGACGCGCAGTGGGTAGCTTGGATCGCGCCGCCTTATATTCCCTATGCACCCGCGTTAGAAAGTCACGGGGTCGAGCTTTCTCGGGTGCTATGTGTCGGATGCGGCAAGCCCCGAGGCCCATCTCTCGATTACCTGTGGGCGGCCGAGCAGCTCTTGCGATTGCCCGCATGCGGCGCCGCGTTGCTTTGGCTGGATGGTTATCCTCAGCAAGACCGGGCCTTACGTCGCTTGCAAGTCGCTGCTCAGGCAGGGGGAAGCTTGGGAGTCGTCTTCCGTTCGGCCGCCGCTGCTCGTCAGCCTTCAGCGGCAGCTTTGCGCATAGTGCTGCGAGCATCGTCAGCGCAAGGCCAAGGCACGCAAGTCAAGATCTTGAAATGCCGGGGGCGGGCGCCTCTCGAGACAGTAATGGCTTTATGAACTTGTGGCTTCACCTCTACTTCGCTGATTTTCCGTTCGAGGTTGTGAGCCGGGCGTTGCCGTTAGAGGAGGGATCTGAAACCGGTCCAAACCCTCTTGTCGTGTTCGAAGGCGAAGGTTCCCGGGCCAAAGTTGTAGCCGCCGCGAAGTCCGCGTCGACGCGCGGGATAGTACCGGGCATGAGCCTGAGCAGCGCATGGGGACTAGCAGCAGGGCTCACGGTCTGTCTGCGCGACCGTCACGGTGAACAACGAGCGCTCGAAGGCATCGGTGCCTGGGCCATGCAATTTTCATCATCGGTAACCTTGCACCCTCCCATGGGAGTAGGCCTCGAGATCGGTGGCAGCTTGAGCCTGTTCGGTGGGCTTGATGCCCTTGTGGAGCGTGTCCGCGCTCGAGCCGCCGCATTGGGCTTTAACGTCAGTTTGGGCATAGCGCCCACACCCATTGCTGCCAGCTTGCTCGCAGTGGTTGGCAGGGCCAGCAAGCAATGCACCCCGGTGCTCGTAGCGACAGATCTCGGGAACGAGTTGGAGCACATGCCGCTGCAAGCGCTTCCCCTTGCGGTACCTGAGCTTTCCATGCGGACGGTGGAGACCCTGGAAAAGTTAGGCGTCAAGACGTTGGGTGAATGTGAGGCATTGCCGCGAAAGGGGTTAAACCGCCGAGTGGAAGGCATTGGCCAGTTACTCGACCGCATCTACGGCCGCGTGCCGGACCCCCAGAGTCCCTACGAACCTCCGCTTGAGTTCCTCACCGAGCTGTCTCTGCCTGTACCTACCAGCTCGGTGGAGGCCTTGCTCTTTGCTGTTAATCGCCTGTACCAAATGCTGGCGGGATTTTTGTTGTCTCGGGCCGTCGGAGTAACCAAGCTCGAGCTAACGCTACAACACGAAAGACCGCACCCGAATTCTGTCGTTCATGTGCGCTTGGTCAATCCGAGCCGGGACCCGACACACTTGGTCGCACTCACCCGAGAGCGATTGGAGCAGCGCGTGCTCGATGCGGAGGTCATTGGGCTTACTCTCGCTGCTCATGACGTGAGCGTACTTGCACCCCGAAACCAGGACTTGTTCTTGGCGCCGGCAGCACAGACAGCCGAACAGGATGTCATTGAGCTTGTTGAACGGCTCGAGGCGCGTTTGGCCGAGCATGAGGTGCATTGTCTGGCTTCGCGTCCTGATCACCGCCCGGAGTGTGCATGGGCGTCGGCTCCGATGAAGGCTTCGTCCTCGTCTTCACTGGTCTCGCGGTATCTCGAAGATCGTCACCGACCCTTGTGGTTGTTGGCCGAACCCGTTTCGCTCGAGTTGTCACCCGAATCCTATGCCTTTCATTCTCTGTCGATTTGCTCGGGCCCCGAACGTATCGAAAGTGGATGGTGGGACGGTGCCGATGTGGCTCGAGATTACTACGTCGCGCGTAATACGTCTGGCGAAACGCTCTGGATTTTTGAAGACCGCAAATCCCCCGGCCAGTGGTATCTCCACGGGCGGTTCGGATAAAGGTGGCTTGCAGCTCATTGAGCGATACACCGTCGAGTTCTAGGGTGAGGAACGCCCGGCCTGCGATGGCTAACCTCGTGATGCGGATAATGTTCTAGCGCGAGATTGCGTTGGGCCAGCGGCAAGGCGCTGCGTTTCACACGCCCCTAGGTTCGCGATTCGATACTGCTCGGGCGGCACGGGGTTCAATTAAGCGCCGATCACCACGGCGCTTCCACCCCGCCGGGGATCGCCCCCTGCTTGGGTACGGTCGCCATCCCAAAGGACCGCGTGCACACCGCCGAAAAACATATTGGTGCTTTCCCAAAGCTGATAGTCGGGATATTCGGCCAGCAGTGGCGCCAAGGTGTCTTTGTCCAGGCCGTTTACTGTTTCCACGCTGAGCCGTCCGCGTCCTTCCGTGGTCGGCTCAAGGTGAATCCGGGGTCTGGCGATTGCTTCTTCAAGCTCGAGGTTCTCCCCGATAACCCGAAACAGCACTTGGAGCAGTGCGCTGCGAATTCGGTTCGAGCCCCCCGAGCCGAGAGACAAAATGTGGCCATCTTGTGTCTTGCCGATGGTGGGGGCCATCATCGACGTCATGCGCTCGTTCTCTCGCCAACGATGGAATCCCCCAGGATTAAGGTCTTCTTCTCCGAGCATATTGTTCAAAACGATGCCGGTTCCTGGGACCACGATCCCCGCCCCTTCACCGTTGGAGACAGACACGCTTGCCGCGCCGCCATCCCGGTCGATGACGCTCACATGGGTGGTGCCTGACAGCGCTCGGCTGCGGTTAAGGAGCGTCTCCCGGTAGGCCGCTACGAACGGCGCTTCGAGTAGCCCGCTGCTTACACGCCCGGTTGCAAGCGCCGCCAACCGAGCCTCGCTCGTCAGTTCCATGGTCCATGCGACAGCCCGTAGCTTGGCGATCTCCGTATCGAAAACTGGCAGCTCGCCGAGCAGCGACAAAGCGAACGCGAGGAGCAGTCCGCCAGAGGATGGAGGTGGATTGGTGCGAAGATCGTACGGGCCGAGCGCTGTATACAATGGTGCATGGCGCCGAACCGCATATGAGGCGAGGTCTTCGCGGCGCAAATGTCCCCCTTCCTTGAGTGTTTCATCGATGAGCGCGGCGATCTCCCCTCGGTAAAACAAGTCAGGTCCCTCGTGTGCCAGGCTTTCCAACGTGTCGGCGAGCTCGGGTAGCTGTAACCGGTCACCGGCTTGCGCGAGTTGCGTTGGCTCGCTGGGGCTCGAATACGTGCGTTTGCACGTATCCGTCGCGCAAAAGATGGCCCTACATACCTCCATGACGTAGGCATCGTAGGGTCGTACCAGCGCACCCGCTTGGGCCGCCTCGATTGCGGGCCGGAACACGTCTCGTATCGGTGCGCGGCCGTGACGCTTGTGCACTGCGAAGATACCCGCGACGAGCCCGGGCGTTGCGACGGAGCCGGCACCAATGTGGAAGGCCTGTTGCACCGGGCCGAACTCGGCGAATACTTCCTGAAATTCGATTTCATCGATTGGCTTCTTCTGCCGGGGGGTGTGCACGAAGAAGTCGATGACCTCGGGGTTTCCACTGGCGGGCGCCACGACAAGAAACCCGCCCCCGCCTAGCGATGCGAGGACTGGCTCTACCACGCAGGCCGTGAGTAAACCGGCCAGACACGCATCTACGGCGCTCGCGCCCTCGCGCAAGAGCTTCTCTGCTGCGTCCACGGTTGCCGGGTGACCTGCAGCCACTGCTCCGTTTGGTCTTGCCACTGACGTTCCCTCTGACGTGAATCTGCAAAGTCCCATCGTTTCTGACACTTCGTTGCTTGGACCACTCCCCGGAGCTCGAACTCCCACGAGCGCCAGGTTCGATGGCGGTGAAGTCTGCTTCCGTCGAGATGATTGTCTTTCTCCGCGCATCCCGGGCAGTGAACGCTGAGCGCACGGTAGAATGGGCCCGGCTCCTACTGTCAGCAATTAACCGTGGAAACCTTGCCATGACCGCCATCCCTGCCATGATGACCGCAATCGAGATCACCGAGCCAGGGGGACCGGAGGGGCTCCAGCCGGTGCAACGCCCCGTACCGAACCCCGGAGCAGGCGAAGTCCTTGTGCGGGTGGCTGCCGCGGGCGTCAACCGGCCCGATGTAATGCAACGGCAAGGCAATTATCCTCCGCCGCCTGGTGCTTCTGACATTCCGGGCTTGGAAGTTGCCGGTACGGTCGTGGCGTGCGGGCCGGGTGTGCAAGGTGTGGATATTGGACAAGCTGTGTGTTGCCTCGTGCAGGGCGGGGGCTATGCTGAGTATTGCCTTTGTCCGGCGCCGCTATTGATGCCGATCCCCGAGGGCGTTTCTCTCGAAGAGGCCGCAGCACTCCCGGAGACCTACTTCACGGTGTGGACCAATGTATTCGACCGTGGCCGGCTGGCCGCGGGCGAACGGATCCTCATTCACGGGGGGAGCAGCGGCATCGGCACGACCGCAATCCAACTGGCGCGTGCTTTCGGTGCTCACCCAATCGTTACGGCGGGAAGCGACGACAAATGCAAAATATGCCTTGAACTCGGCGCCGAGGGTGCAATCAATTACCGAGACGAGGATTTCGTGGCGCGCGTTGGCGAGCTCACCAGCGATGAGGGTGTCGACGTGGTGCTGGACATGGTGGGAGGGCCTTACTTCGAGAAGAACGTGAAGTGCTTGCGCACCGAGGGCCGGCTCGTGCAGATCGCGGTGCAGCAAGGGTTCCGCGTCGAGCTGAATTTGCTCGGGGTGATGATGAAACGTCTCACGATAACCGGCTCTACGTTGCGTCCGCGCTCCGTTGAGCAAAAGGTGCCAATCCGGGCGGCGCTCGAAGCGAAGGTGTGGCCGTTGCTGGCGCAAGGGCAGGGGAGACCGATAGTTCATCAAACGTTCGCGCTTGCAGATGCCTCGAGCGCGCATGCGGTCATGGAGGCAAGCACGCACATTGGTAAGCTCGTGCTCACGGCCTAAGGCATTCGTCATGCACTACTTCGCCTATGGCTCGAATATGGCCCCGGCTCGCATCGAGGCACGTCTTGGTCCCTGTCCGTTGCTCGGCGCGGCGACGCTTGCGGGCTATCAGCTGGCCTTCCACAAGCGAGGCGGGGACGGTTCGGGTAAATGCGATGCGTATGAGAGTGGGGGGGAGAGCGTCATGTACGGCGCGGTGTTCGAGCTAACGGAAGAGCAAGCAGCGAATCTCGACAGATTCGAAGGTCCGCATTATGTGAGGCGTACGGTTTCGCTCACCGCTGGGGACAGTGGCCTGAACGCATTCGCTTATATCGCATTGCCACAGGCGATTGATGTGGAGCTCCGTCCGTATCCTTGGTACCTCGCCTTCGTTCTGCACGGCGCGGTGGTGAACGCGCTTCCCGAGGCCTACATCGAGGCAATCCGAGATCAGCCGACTCTTCCCGATCCTGACCCGTCGCGTCAGGCGGCGAATGCTCGGATTCTGGCAAGATGAGCGCATTGGCCGAATGGACCTCGGCTGTCTTTGGTCCGCGCCGTAGGCGCTGTGCCGGTCAACGGCACCGTTTCGTTTGCAGTTGCTCTTGCCGTTTGATGTAGTGGGTGCGTTCCTCGTCGCTGAGCACTTCTCGTTCGGCGCCCTTGCGTCGATACAGGTACCTCGCAGTTTTCAGCCGCTCTATCTCATCACCGAATTCAGCGCACTTGGCCGTGCGCTCATCGCGCTGTGCTGCGGCGTTTTCTCTTTCGCTCTTCCGCTCCTTGCGTTGTTTCTCAAACGCCTCGAGCAATCGTTGTTGGCGCTTGCGTCGCTTGTCTGCGGAGGGGGGAGTTGGAGCGGCGGCACCCGATTTGAGCTTACCGACGGCCTGTGCGTTCGCGCCGGGGGGTGGGCGGTCTCCGAGGTGCACACGACCTTTGTTGTCAGTCCAGCGATACACATCGCCCGCATGGCTCTCGCTGGTACCGGCGAGGACCGCCGCAGCGAGAAAGAGCGCTTGTAGTACCGCGATGGCCGGCGAGCCGAAGGCGCGCGCAACGACACCCCTTATTTCGGAGTGCTGAGCGCTCGCGAGCACACGGCCCAGGCGCCACCGGCAAGGGGGCAGAGCAATCACACTGACTATATTGCGCCACACATCGCTATGAGGCGAGGGTAAATCATATGGCGCCAACCGCGGTCTCGTCCGCTGAGCGGAGCCGATACTTTCACGAGCTTGCTGCGATGGCGGATGCGGGCGTCGATCATGCCCGCGCCTTCAAGACCCTTGGACAATCTGGAGGGCGGGCTGCGCGAGGGTTTCGGCAGGCTGCGAATGCCGTCGCCCACGGAAGAGATCTGGCCGAAGCTGGCTCTGCAGCCGGTGTATTCACCTCTATTGACGCACGCCTCGTCGCTTCGGCGAGCCGTTCGGGGTCGCTGGTAGCAGCCTACCATCGGTTGGCCGAGTGGCACGGCGCTTTTGCCGTGCGCGCGGCGCGATTGAAGGCGCAGTGTGTCTTGCCCGCGTTTGTGTTGTCGCTTGCACTGTTCTTGGTTCCGCTACCTGGCCTGGCGAGCGGGCAGATCTCTCTTGGGGACTATGTGGGGAACGTGCTCACGTTGCTCATCATCGCAGTTGTTAGCGTCGTGCTGCTGTTGGCAACCTTGCGTCACTTGGAACGTGCGCCCCGTAGCGCTTTCGCCGCTGCGATATCTCGGGTGACGCTCATGTTACCGCTGCTCGGCCCCAACAATCGTCGTCGCAATGTGGCCCGATTCCTTGATGCTTGCTCGGTTTATCTAGGGGCTGGCGTGCCCGCAGCAGAGGCGGTGAGAGAAGCTGTTTTGGGGGTCCGAAATCAGCAAATTGCGAAGGCGTTGCGGCCCGTCTCGAAGGAGCTTGTAGCAGGTAGGTCTGTAGTGGAAGCGTTCGAGATGTCCGAGGTTATTGGGCCTGATGTGTTGGGCGCGCTGAAAGCAGGTGAGTCGGCCGGGCGATTGGATGACGTAATGCGCCGCACGTCGTTCACCGAGCTACACGAGGCATTCGCGTTCGATGATCAGGTGGCGGCGTGGGCTCCGAAGCTGCTTTATCTCATCGTGCTGGGTTGGATTGCCAGAAACGTGTTGGGGTCAGGAGCGCTTGCCTCGTGACGGGGTTTGTGGGGGATATCGTAAGCGCGAGAAGTCAACGGGCTGCTTTCTTTATGCAATAGCCAAACGGTGTGCGCAGCGCTGTGCACCGATGGTCCTCGGCCGTGGTTCCGAGAATTTCCCGTGGCGCTTTGAGGTGGAGGATGGCCCGAGACGGTTTGCTAGGCGCGTTTCCTCGATAGAAGAAGCGGACCGAATGCCGATGCGAACGTTGCCATGCAACCCCATAGCAGCCCGACGACAACGCCCGCATCCAAGATCCCCCGCCAGGGTTGGTCGAGGACGTGAACCAGCTGCACCAATATGACGATCCCGATGGTCAGCGCATAGACCGAGATCTTGACGCTGCGCGGGGCAGAGAAGTATCCGATGCAATACAAGGGTGCCAGCGCTGCGCGTAGGGGCGTAGGACATTCTCGAAGCGCGGCGGCGCGCCGGGCGACGCGCGGCGAGAAGGAGCGACTGAAGCCCCGATAGCCTTCTGAGTACGCCATAAATACGACGTTACCGAGTAGAACGGCCCAGTGGATCCACCCGAACGGGAACGAGAATGCTTCAAGCGCGATCGGGGTCAACCGTACGATGGCATAAACCAAAAGGGTGATGACACCGAGCACCCCCCACCACGCGGCGAGGGTCGCCAGCCAACGATTCAACAAGTTCTCCGGTGTAAGTTGAGCCGCGGCTGCTCCGCAGCGAGGGCAGATTGGAAAGCGGGGTAGGTTCGCGTAGCGGCCGCATGAGGTCAAGCATTGGTTGATGCAATAACGGTGTGTCCCTTACGAAGTCACTGTTCGAGGTCTCTGGCGTGTCGGTAGCTACCGCGATAGCAATCGTCGGGGTCTTCTGTGAACCGGTACAGATGCGTGTCGTATCGTGTGGGGCTGCGCAGCCCCATGTCTGTGGCACTGTGTGTCTGTTTCAGCGTCTTGTCTCAGTGCCTGTCGGTGCCGCGAGGGCCCAGCGTGACAGGGTGTGTCCGATTTGGAGGACGGTCTTGGCATGGGAAGGATCGTCGGCCACACTGAATGAAGCGAGGGTCTCCTGTGCCAGAGACAACGGACTTGCGGGATGGCGAGTGAGCCAGGGAAGGTTTCGGAAACGTTCCAAGCTTGAAGGGGGTAACCTGGATGGGCGAGCTACTGTTCACCGATGAGCATGAGTGGTTGCGGCTGGAGGGTGATTCTACGTGCGTCATCGGAATCACCGACTATGCGCAAGAGCAGCTGGGGGAGCTGGTCTACGTTGAGCTGCCCGAGGTGAATAGCGAGTGCGAGAAAGGGGCGGAAATTTCCGTCATTGAGTCCGTGAAGGCGGCGAGCGAGCTGTACGCGCCCGTTACCGGAACCGTCATCGAGGTGAACGAGTCCATTATCGAGGATCCATCGCTCGTCAACAGCGACCCGTTGGGCGATGGGTGGTTCATCAAAGTGAGGCTCACATATGCCGAAGAGCTCGGCGAGCTCATGGATGGTGACGCTTACGCTGCGTTTGTCGCTGGGTTAGCGTGATGGCGGCAAGCACGCTCGACAGTCCGGGGATGGCATTTGAAGATCGGCACGTCGGGCCGGGGCCCGACGATCTGCCACAGATGTTGGAATTGCTCGGCGTGCCGACACTGGACGTATTGGTGCAGCAGGCGGTACCGGCGGGGATCCGCGCTCCAGACGGTGTGGCGTTGCCCGCCCCGATGTCAGAGGCTGAGGTCATCTGTGCACTCGACGCAAAGGCAGCTCGAAATCAACGGGCAATTTCGTTGATCGGCATGGGCTATTACGGCACACATACGCCGGAGGTCATTCGGCGCAACGTCCTCGAAAGCCCTGCTTGGTATACTGCTTATACTCCCTATCAAGCCGAAGTGAGCCAGGGCCGACTCGAAGCCCTACTCAATTTTCAGCAGACCGTGATCGACCTCACGGGGATGGAGATCGCGAACGCATCGTTGCTTGACGAGGCCACTGCGGCAGCGGAAGCGATGTCGATGTCGCGGCGTGTGTCGAAGTCGGCATCGAATGTCTTCGTAGTAGACCGAGATTGTCACCCTCAGACCATCGCCGTGATCGAAACGCGGGCGCGTGCGATCGGCTTCGAGGTGCAGCTGGCCGACCTGTCGGGCGAGCCGACGCCTGAGTGCTTCGGCGCCCTGGCGCAGTACCCGGGCAGCAGTGGGCGCATTCAGGATTGGTCCGGACTGGGCAAGCGTTTGCGCGAAAAGGGCGCCTTGCTGACCATTGCAAGCGATCTGCTGGCGTTGATTCTCCTCGAACCGCCGTCGCGGTTCGGCGCTGACATCGTTGTTGGGAGCAGCCAGCGCTTCGGGATCCCAATGGGATTCGGCGGTCCGCACGCTGCCTTCTTCGCGACATTGGACCGCTACAAACGGTCCACACCAGGGCGCTTAATCGGCGTTTCGGTTGATCGCCACGGCAATTCGGCGCTGCGCATGGCGTTGCAAACACGCGAGCAGCACATCCGACGAGAGAAAGCCACGAGCAATATCTGCACCGCACAAGTGCTGCTTGCGGTCATTGCCGGCTTTTATGCCGTATATCACGGCCCGGCGGGTTTGACGGCGATCGCCGCGCGCGTGCACCGGCTGACGGCCAAGGCACGGGCTGCGTTTGCCGCGAGCGGACTCGAGCCTATCGCCGACACGTATTTCGACACGGTGACGTTGCGTGCGCCGGGCCGCGCGCAAACGCTCGTTGCGGCGGCCGCGGCGCGCGGCATTAATTTGCGGCTCATCGACGAGGACCAGCTGAGCTTCTCGTTCGACGAGACGGTAGATGAATCGGTGCTTTCTAGCCTGCTGGAGGCGCTAGGTGCGGAGCGGGACGAATCCCCCGGCGATGGTGGTAGTGGTGTCCCTGAAGCGTTGCGACGCACCGCGCCTTATCTGGAGCATCGTGTCTTCACGCGGTACCGTTCCGAGACGGAGATGCTGAGGTACATGCGTCGATTGAGTGCGAAAGATCTGGCGCTCGACCGTGCCATGATTCCTCTTGGCTCATGCACGATGAAGCTAAATGCAACCACTGAGATGCTCGCGGTAACGCACCCAGCGTTTGCGAACGTGCACCCCTATGCTCCTGAAGACCAAGTCGCTGGATACCTCGAACTCATCGGCGAATTGGGGGCCTGGCTCGCGGAGTGCACAGGGTTCGACAGTGTGTCGATGCAGCCAAATGCGGGCTCTCAAGGGGAGTTCGCGGGTCTGCTCGCGATATCGCACTACCATGCGAGTCGCGGCGAAGTGCAACGCGACATTTGCCTAATTCCTGCCTCTGCGCACGGTACCAATCCTGCGAGCGCGCAGATGGCGGGTATGCGCGTCGTCGTCGTCACCTGTGACAGAGACGGCAACGTCGACCTCGACGATCTCCGCGCTCGGGCCGTTGCGGCGGGGGATGAACTTGCTTGCTTGATGGTTACCTATCCGTCCACTCACGGGGTATATGAAGCCTCGATCCGTGAAATGTGCGATATCGTCCACTTGCACGGAGGGCAAGTGTATATGGATGGCGCCAACCTAAATGCGCTGCTCGGCCTTGCGAAGCCTGGCGAGCTTGGTGCGGACGTCGCACACATCAACTTGCATAAAACCTTCTGTATCCCGCACGGCGGTGGTGGACCCGGTATGGGCCCCATCGGGGTAGCACCTCATCTCGCGCCTTTTTTGCCGGGTCACCCATTGGCGCGGCGAGATCCGGGTGCGGTTGGACCGGTTTCCGCGGCACCATTCGGGTCAGCGCTCATACTCCCAATCTCTTGGACGTACATCGCGCTCATGGGCGCCGCTGGTCTCGAGCGCGCCACCAAGGTGGCAATCCTCAATGCGAACTATGTTGCCACTCGGCTTCAGCCTTACTTTCCGGTCCTTTACACGGGGCAAAACGGTCGGGTGGCCCATGAGTGCATCATCGACTTGCGAGCATTGAAGCAAGACCTCGGAGTGACGGTGGACGACGTGGCAAAGCGGCTAGTGGATTACGGATTCCACGCTCCGACAATGTCGTTTCCGGTGGCGGACACGCTGATGATCGAGCCCACTGAGAGCGAAGGGCTTGAGGAGATCGAACGGTTTTGCGCCGCCATGATCGCCATCAAAGGCGAGATCGATGAAGTGGCTGCGGGGGCGCTCGATCCCGAGCAGAATATGCTTAAGCTCGCCCCTCACACCGCCGAAGAGGCGCTCGGCGACGATTGGAATCGTCCGTACTCCCGCCGGCGTGCGTGTTTCCCTTTGCCTGGCATTGCGCAGGACAAATATTGGCCTCCGATCGGACGAATCGACAACGTCGCCGGGGACAAGAATCTCGTTTGCACGTGCCCACCTATGTCGGCCTATGAAGAGGCCGCCGATTAACCAGGCCCGCGCAACGCGGCAGGTGCCGCGTGAGTGTCAGCTCCGGAGGATCTTGCCCGGATTCATGATGTGGTCTGGATCGATCGCATCTTTGATGCTGCGCATTACGCTCAAACCTTCGCCCACCTCGGCGACGAGGAAGTCAAGCTTTCCGCAGCCGACACCGTGCTCGCCCGTGCACGTTCCATCCATTGCCAGCGCCCGCATCACCATTCGCTCGTTGAGTGCTTCGGCGCGAGCGTTCTGCTCCGGATTGTCCGGATCGATGTAGAGGACTAGGTGGAAGTTGCCGTCGCCGACGTGACCGACGATGGGGGCGAGCAAGTTCGACTCTTCGATGTCACGTTTTGTCTCCGCAATGCACTCTGCAAGTCGAGAGATCGGCACGCATACATCGGTGGCCCACATCCCGGCACCCGGCATGAGGGCTTTGCACGCGTAGGCGGCATCGTGGCGGGCTTGCCACAATTTGTTCCGCTCTTCGGTCTTGGTTGTCCAGTTGAAGCCGCCGCCACCGAGCTCCGAGGCGATAGCTTGCACCGACTCCGCTTGTTCCCGCACGCTCGCTTCGGTCCCATGAAACTCGAGAAACAGCGTTGGCGCTACCGGGTGATCCAGCCCTGAGTAACGATTAATTGCGTCCATCTGGACATCATCGAGCAACTCGATCCGTGCGACCGGGATCCCCGACTGAATGGTGAGGATGGTCGTGTTGACGGCACCGTCGAGCGAATCGAACGAACAAACGGCCGACGAGATAGCTTCGGGGATCCCGTACAGCTTCAAGGTAATCTCGGTTATAACGCCCAAGGTTCCTTCGGATCCAACCATCAAGCGGGTGAGGTCGTATCCAGCGGAGGACTTTCGGGCCCGCCGCGCGGTGCGCACCACCCGCCCATCGGGCAGGACCACCTCGAGACTCAGCACGTTCTCACGCATAGTGCCATAGCGAACGGCATTGGTGCCGGAGGCGCGAGTCGCGGTCATTCCGCCAATCGAAGCATCTGCGCCAGGGTCGATAGGGAAGAACAACCCCGTATCGCGCAAGTATTCGTTGAGCTGCTTTCGGGTGATTCCGGGCTGAACCCGCACGTCCATGTCTTCGGCGTTGACTTCGAGCACCGCGTTCATGCGACTCATGTCGAGAGTGATCCCGCCTTCTACCGCAGAGATATGCCCTTCGAGGGAGGTACCAGTGCCGTAGGGAATAATCGGAGTACGATGTGCGGCGCAAACGCGCACGATGGCTTGGACTTCTTCCACGGTCTCCGGGAACGCAACCGCGTCTGGTGCTGCCGTGTCGTGGTATGACTCATCTTTGCCGTGCTGGTCCCTGAGTGCGGTCGAGGTGCTTAAGCGCTCTCCGAGCAAAGCGGCAACCTCACTAACAGCGACGGCGTGGCGGACAGGTTCTTCAGTGACGGTAGGTACGCTCGACATGGTTTCTTCCTGGAACGGGGTGCCTTAAGCTCGAAACAGCCGCCGCCCTAGGCGCGGCGCAGGGCGGACGCATCGCTGCTCGGGCAGAGAATACCGTTTGCTTCGTGGGCGGTGCAAAGGCTGGCCGTCGCTCGAAGGCACCGTAGGCCCCGAAATACCTATCAAGAGCAACACCCATGGCATCCGATGGATTAGCGCGATTCCTTCTCGAAAGTTCCGATGTGCGCGGTGAGTTCGTGCAACTCGAGACCACGTGGAAGGAGGTCATTGCCCGCACCGAGTATCCTGATGCTGTCCGTCGACTACTCGGGGAGGCCATGAGTGCAGTGGCCCTCATGGCCGCGACGATCAAATTCGATGGATCGTTAATTCTCCAGATACGCGGATCAGGACCGGTTTACATGCTGGTGGTCCAAGCTACTGGAGAGAACACGTTGCGCGGCTTGGCGCGCTGGCGCGGAGAGGTACCCGATCACGGGCTCGCTAGCCAAGTGGGCGATGGCCGCATGACGATTACCATCGACCCTGGTGCGGGCAAAGAGCGGTATCAAAGCATCATAGAGGTAACGGGTGACAATCTCGCGAACTCCCTCGATTGTTATTTCGCGAACTCGGAGCAATTACCCACTCGATTCTGGCTCGCCGCCGGCGAGGAGCGCTGCGCCGGGTTCTTGCTGCAACGCATTCCCAAAGGAGACGCGAGCCGAGAGGAAGTGGAGCAGAACGATGAGTCTTGGAACCATTCGGTCGCAGTGGCAGAGACCCTCGATGCCGAAGAGTTGCTGCGATGGCCTGCCGAGATGCTCCTGCGCCGGTTGTTCCCGGATCGACCGGTGCGACTGTTCGACGGCCCCGAGTACGAGTTCCGGTGCGGTTGTTCACGCGGGACCATTGAAACTACCTTGCGCGCCCTAGGTCGTTCCGAACTCGTCGAGACCTTGGAGGAGGAAGGTGAAATCCGGGTCGACTGTGAGTTCTGTGCAGCGAATTACGTGTTCGATGCGGTCGACGTCGAGGGATTGTTTGCGGGGTCGAGCAGCGATCTGGGCGGCGGCGGTCGCCATTAAGGCTCGATGACTCAACGCCCGCAACCTTCGTTTCTACCCTGAGCACCCGCTGGTTGCCTACTGGTTGCCTACTGGTTGGTGGCGGGCTCGGCTCGGGCTTTCCCGAGCGCTTCGTTCAGCGCCTCTGAGAGTGCCTCGAAGCGAGGCACCAGCGCGCGTAGACGCCTCTCCGTAATCTCTAGGCCGGCAGCCACGAGCTGTGGGCGTTTCTCCAGGTACTTTTTGCCCAGGGGTGATTGGTAAAACCCGATCAACTGCTCGAGCTCGACTTGGGTATACACCGCCACGTAGGCGCCGATGAAGTCCTCTTTCAATCGCTCCCAGCTGAGCTCTTCTGACAAGAGCTCAGTCGCTTGGTCAATATAGGTCTTCGCAGGGTTGCGTGTCTCGCTGGGTACGTACCATTTCTCGAGCGCGGCGATCTGCTTGGCTCTTACTTGATGGATGAGCGCGGTGAGCCGGGTCGGTACGTTCGTTGCCTCGAGGTAGCGCTCGGCAGTCGCCCGATGGCCGGCTTCGTCGGCCACCGCGCCGGAAAGGCCGAAGATTAGCGCAATGGCGAGCGCGCTGACGTGCCACATGGCAACCCGATGTGTCACGAAGCATCGCTTACGTACTGTGCCACTGCATCGATCGTCTGGGCAATGTGCTCCTCATTTAAATCGAGGTGGGTCACTAGGCGCACGGGATTGCTGCCGGCGATAACGATGCCGCGCTGTGACAAATGCGATCGAAGCGGCTCTCGGTGAGCGGGTGCAATATCGAGAAACGTCATGTTTGTTTCGGTTCGCTCGACGTCCACTTGCGCAATAGCGGATCCGTCTAGGCATGCCGCCAAGCCTTCAGCGAGCTGGTGTGCGTTGGCATGATCATCAGCCAACCGTTCGACATTGTGCCGCAGCGCATAGATGCCGGCAGCGGCCAAAATGCCGGCTTGACGCATCCCGCCGCCCAGCATCTTGCGTGCACGCCGGGCTTCGTGAACAAAGGCCGAGGTGCCGCACAGCACCGTTCCTACCGGCGCACCCAGCCCTTTAGACAGGCACACCGAGATCGAGTCAGCACCGGCGGCCACCTCGGACGCCGTGCGTCCGGTCTTCACCGCGGCATTGAAGATGCGGGCGCCGTCTAGGTGGACGGACAGACCGTGCCCATGTGCCATCTCCGTTACTGCGCGCATGTAACCCGGGTCCAACACCCGGCCGGTTTGGGTGTTTTCGAGGCACACGAGCCGAGTGCGTGGATAGTGAAAATCATCGGGCTTGATTGCGGCCTCTATCGCCGCCACCGTCGGTACGCCAGTTTCGGCTTCCAAGGCCTGTGACTGAATGCCGCCTAAGACCGCGGCGCCTCCGGCTTCCGAGCGGTAGCTGTGCATGCGGTGGCCGACGATGTACTCGTCACCGCGTTGACAATGGCTCAGTAATGCCAGCAGGTTGCCTTGCGTCCCGCTTGAGACAAAGAGCGCGGACTCAGTGCCCAGCGTCGAAGCGGCCAATGTCTCGAGCTCGATGACAGTCGGATCCTCGCCGTAGACGTCGTCGCCGACCTCGGCATGAGACATCGCATCGCGCATCGCGTGCGAAGGCTTGGTTACCGTGTCGCTTCGGAAATCGATTACCTGGTTGGTTTGCATTGTGCTCCTAATTGCGGTCAGAGCCGCGTCGCTCAATCGCTCCGTCCCGGTGTTGGCCGCGACGTCGTCATTCTATGGCGAGTGCTGCTATCGACGCGAATGGGCTGGCGGGTTGGCCGGTCACCGGGCCCCGACAGGGTATAATCCGGCAACCCGCAGCGAAGGCGCTCCCGATGCTGAAATTCATTCGCGGTTTCTTCTCCGAAGATCTCGCGATCGACCTCGGTACCGCGAATACTCTGATCTATGTACGTGGTAAGGGTATCGTTGTGAACGAGCCATCGGTTGTCGCAATGCGCAAGGACGAGCAAGGCGCAGATGCGATCGCCGCCGTAGGGGCTCGGGCGAAATCGATGCTTGGCCGTACGCCGGGCAACATACAGGTTATGCGTCCCTTGAAAGATGGCGTCATCGCGAATTTCACGATGACCGAGACGATGCTGCAGGTGTTCATTCGCCAAGCGCACTCGACTCGTATCTTGGCACCCAGTCCGAGCGTCCTTATCTGTGTGCCGTGCGGAGCCACGCAAGTCGAGCGCCGCGCGATCAGAGAGTCCGCGATGGATGCCGGTGCGTGTGCGGTGCATCTTATGGAAGAACCGCTGGCCGCTGCGATTGGTGCCGGATTGCCTGTAAGCCAAGCGAGCGGCTCAATGGTTCTAGACATCGGCGGTGGTACGACCGAGGTGGCGGTCATCTCGCTGAATGGGATCGTCTATTCGGAATCGGTTCGTATTGGTGGCGACCGGTTCGATGAAGCGATCATCTCTTACGTTCGGCGCAACTACGGCACCTTGATCGGGGAGACAACCGCAGAACGGGTGAAGCACTCTATAGGCTCGGCTTACCCGGACAATAAAGTTCGCGAGATAACGATCAACGGCCGGAACATTGCCGAAGGTATACCCCGTAACTTCGTGCTCAACAGCAACGAGGTGCTCGAGTCTATGCAGGAGCCGTTGAGCGGGATTGTCTCGGCGGTGCGTACGGCCTTAGAGCAAACGCCACCTGAGCTCGGCGCAGACGTTGCCGCCCGAGGGATGGTCCTGACCGGGGGTGGTGCATTGCTCACCGGGCTGGACAAGCTATTGACTGAAGAGACTGGGATACCCGTCATCATCGCCGATGATCCGCTGACTTGCGTGGCTCGCGGTGCAGGGGCTGCTCTTGAGCTGCTAGACGCGAAGGCTGACATTTTTTGGGAAGACTGACGCAGATCCGCCTAGGCAGAGGCCGCGGCGGGCTCGTATTTTCTCAATTCGCGCGAGGCACCGGGTCAGCGGTAGTGCTTTGGGCTGCCTCGATGTGAATATCCGCTGTTTGGCGGCGCCCAGCTTTCAACTGCTGACGTGTCGGTTTACCGCGCACATAACTGCTTTTAGCGAGGCCATGACGATGTTTGAGTGCATTCCAACGCCGTACAACGCTTTGCCCGACTCGTTTGCCACCTCTACGTAGGCAATCGCGGTGGCATCGGCACCGAAACCCGTAGAGTGCTCTGCGTAATCCACGACGCTGAGACCTAGCCCGTACTGCTTGCGCAACGCGTCGGTGAATGCGTCGATCGGTCCGTTACCGGTGCCGGAGATAACTTGGTGTTCACCTTTGTTGCGCAACGTTGCAGTGAGGATCCGCCGCTCCGATGCATGCGTGTCGGGCATAGTCTGGTGTTCCAGGATCTCGAATGGCTCGTTGCGTTCGAGATATTCTCGGTTGAATACTTCCCATAGCTCGTTTGACGAGATCTCGAGGCCCGTATCGTCTGTAACACCTTGAACGAACTGAGAGAATTCAATCTGCAGCCTTCGTGGAAGGTTCAGGTTGAACTCTTCTTGCAGAATGTAGGCGATCCCACCTTTGCCCGATTGGCTGTTGATGCGGATGATCGCCTCGTAATCGCGTCCGACATCTGCGGGATCGATGGGTAAGTAAGGCACTTCCCATAGTTCACTGTTTGCGCCCTTTAGCGCGGACATGCCTTTCTTGATCGCGTCTTGGTGGGAGCCCGAGAAAGCGGTGTAGACGAGGTCGCCGGCATACGGGTGCCGGGGATGGACCGGCAACTGGTTGCAGTACTCTGCGGTGCGCCGCAAGTTGTCGATCTCCGAGAAGTCGAGATCGGGGTCCACGCCTTGGGAAAACAAATTCATCCCCAAAGAGACGACGTCAACGTTGCCAGTGCGTTCGCCGTTGCCGAACAATGTGCCTTCAACGCGGTCTGCCCCCGCCATCACGCCGAGCTCGGTCGCTGCAACTGCGGTGCCACGGTCGTTGTGCGGATGCAAGCTGAGCAGAAAGCAGTCCCGGTTCTTCACGTGCGTCCCAAACCACTCGATCTGATCTGCATAGATATTCGCAGTCGACATCTCTACCGTCGCTGGCAGGTTCAAGATCAGCTTGTTCTCCGGCGATGGCTCGTAGACGTCCATAACGGCTTCGCAGATCTCCTTCGCGTACTCGAGCTCGGTTCCCGTGAAGCTCTCGGGCGAGTACTCGTGGATGATCTCGGACTGGGTCATCTCATCACCGAGGCGTTTGCAGAGCTTTGCGCCGGTCACTGCAATCTCGGTGATACCGTCAGTGTCGAGACCAAACACGACACGTCGCTGCAGCGTGGAGGTCGAATTGTACAGGTGACAGATCGCTTTCTTGGCGTCCTTGATGCTCTCGAAAGTGCGCTCGATGAGCTCGTCACGCGCTTGAGTAAGCACTTGAATGGCGACCCCGTCGGGGATGCGGTCTTCTTCGATCAGGTAGCGAACGAAGTCGAAATCGGTTTGTGACGCGGCTGGAAAACCCACCTCGATCTCTTTGAACCCCATCTCAACGAGGGTCTCGAACATACGCTTCTTGCGCTCGTGATCCATCGGATTGATGAGTGCTTGGTTGCCGTCTCTCAAGTCGACGCTGCACCAGATCGGCGCTTGGGTAATGGTCTTCGAGGGCCACTGCCGGTTTGGCAAATCAACGGGCTTGAACGCCTGGTACTTATGGATGGGCATCATGGGCATGTTCGGATACTCTCGCAGCGTAGACGCTCTTTTGGGGCGTCGCGGTCCTCGACCCGCCGATAAGCGAAGACAAGGCAATAACCCCCAATTTAACCACCAAAGGGTCCGGGCGTGCGAGGGGGTGGTCCCGTCGCCGCCCTTTAGCCCGGCGCGCGCTCAGTGGCTGGCGGACAAGAACTGAATCACGTCGATCTTGCTGATGACACCCGTGATCTGGCCGCCGTCGACGACGACTGCAACGTTGTCTGCGTTCAGGATCGATTGCACCCGAGCAATTGAATCCTCCATCGCGACCTCGCCCTGCAAAGGCTTCGCTGCCTTCGCCACAGGGTCATCGGGCGAGAAGGCCCCCGCAACGAGGCCGTGAAGCAGGTCGACCTCATGGATCATTCGATGGTGCCCGCTGTTCTTGTCCGGCCGCACCGGCATTTGCGAGATCCCGAGCGACGACATGCGCTGCGCCACGAGCGTCACCGAATCGTCAGGATCAGCAAATTGCACTTCTTGCCGCTGACGAAATACAAGGTCGCGTACCGTCCCCATGCGCGGTTCCGGCTCCAAGTATCCCATGTCCTTCATCCAGTTGTCGTCGAAGCACTTGCTCAAGTAACGGTCGCCCGAGTCGCACAGGATAACCACGACGATCTGGTCGGGCTTTAGCTCGCGGGCGACTTGCATGGCTCCGAACACTGCGGTGCCAGTGGAGCCGCCGCAGAAGATCCCTTCCTCGCGGGCTAGGCGGCGGGCCGTGATGAAGGAGTCACGGTCGGAGATATTGCGCACGTCGTCGACGACGGAGAAGTCCAGTGTCCCGACCATGAAGTCGTGCCCGATACCCTCAACGCGATAGATGCTCGGCGTGTCGTGTTCGCCGGTTAAGAACATGTCGCGGTAGATGCTGCCTTCTGGATCGGGGCAGATCACGCGGACGTCTCGGCCTGACTCGGCCGCCCGTTCCTTGATGTATTTAGCGGCACCCGAGATAGTTCCACCCGTACCGATCCCGCCCACCAGCGCATCGATTTGACCGTCGGTATCCTCCCAGATCTCGGGGCCGGTCGTGAGGTAATGCGCCTCGGGGTTGGCCATATTGTAGTACTGGTCGGTATAGAATCCGCCGGGCGTCTCGCGGGCAAGACGCTTGGCGACTTGCACGTAGCTGTCGGGGTGGTTGTGATCGAGATCGGTCCGGGTGATGACAACATCTGCCCCGTAGGCTTTGAGCATGTCGATCTTCTCTCTGCTCATCTTGTCGGGGATCGTGAAGATACAGCGATAACCGCGTACCGCGGCCACCATGGCGAGACCAAGCCCGGTGTTGCCCGAGGTGCTTTCGACGAGCGTGGCCCCGGGTTTGATGAGACCTTGCTCCTCGGCGCGTCGGACCATGTTGAGAGCCATTCGGTCCTTGACCGAACCGCCTGGGTTGGTCTGTTCCATCTTCGCGTAGATGCGCGCCCCCCCTGGCGGCGAAAGCTTGTTCAACCGCACCAGCGGCGTGTGACCGACGAGATCGAGAACGGAATCGAAGTATTTCATAGCAGTGTTCCTACACGTCGTCGTTGCAGAGGCGTCTTGTTCGGAGGTCCTCCACGCAGTCAGTCGATATAACGACCAAATCGCACAGCGGTACCGCCTCGGCTCAAGCGCCGAGAAGGCATGATGAGCACGCACTGGTCATAGGGGGTTTCGACGGCTGTAGTGCCGTCATGTCCGATTATGGTCCCTGCTTTTTCGATGACCTCGAGACCCCGGAAGCTCTCGGTGAATCGGAAGTCCCCCGATTGTACGGTCACCGGTCCGGTGACCTCGATCAGGCGTTGCTTAGGAGTAGCCAACGGTTGCCAGGGCAAGGATTCGGGATCGACGAGATTGAGATAGCCCAAGAACCGCCTGACCATCTCGCGTGCAACATCGACCGTAGCTGCCCGCCAATGCTCCCCACATTCGATGAGTAGCGCGTTCTTGGGGCTTGAGTCTTCGCTGAACGCGCCGTAATCGCGCATACGCTTACCTGCGGCGTGGCCGATGTCAGCGACCACGTGCCCAGGAAAGCCGAGCGCGCGAGCAAAGGCTTTGCCTTTATCGGTGGGTCCGCACAAGCCTAGTGGCTCGGTGCCGTACTGCATCGAGTGAATATCGAGCAAGTAGTCCACCTCGTCGACGAGCGGTCGCAACGCACGTGCGCGCTCGAGCTCACGGCTCCTGCGCGTGCCGTCGAGCACTGCGTCCGACCAGACGCGATTGAAATCCTCGTCGACGAATCGCGACAAAGTCGGACGCTCCGGGTTGAAGCGGTTGAACGCGTCGGGGTTCGCAAACACAACAGTGAGCTTCCCGCGTACGGGGCGGACCCCGGCGGTCAGCAGCTCGGCCAGCACAATGGCGCCGGAAATTTCGTTGCCGTGGACGACCGCGCTTAGCATGGCGTGGGGCCCGGGCTGCGATGCCTCGAAAGTCGTCACGTATTCGAGGCCCGTATTGCCGGCGGCATGAGCTGAGATGTCCGGCGCCGTAATCTCCACCGGATAACCCAGGGTGCGCATAGGGTGCTCTCACCTAGTGAGGTCGAAAGGTGGCGCGATCTTACCCGAAACGGCACCCGAACCGGGGCGTGGAGGCAAGCACGCTTCCGGGGAGGTCGGGGCCGACGCGCAGGCCCTTTGGCCTGGCCCCGTTGGTTGTCCGGTTGCAATGTGCACGAGCCGGGTTTTCTGGTGCCAGAGTCCGAAAATGAGTCCACCAGCCAGGAGATGCGCCCGGCATTGGCCGACTGCAGATTCCGAGTATTAGCGTCCCGGTGGCCGAACAATCGTGGCCGTGTTTCGGAAGTTGTCGACCCCGAGATTTAGCGCACGGCGGCCCCATAGGCTGGGTCTACTGAGTGTGGGGAGGCCGGGACGGCTTGCGGCGGGCTAGCTGGCTGCCCCCGGATCGGGGGCAACCAAGATCGGCACGGGCTACTGGAGCCGGTCAGACCGCAACAACGGCCGTTTGAGCTCTTTGATCGCAGATTCGAGCCCTTCGATGGTCAGCGCAAACATGCGGTCGTCCATGATCTCCTGGGTGAGCTGAATCGACTGCGTGTACTGCCAGACGTTCTCCGCCTTAGGATTCAACCACACCGCACACGGGTACTGGTCGAGTAAGCGGCTTGCCCACACTTGGCCTGCTTCCTCGTTCCAATGCTCGACGCTGCCCCCAGGGTAGGCGATCTCATAAGGGCTCATGCTCGCATCGCCAACCATGATCAGCTTGTAGTCATGGCCGTACTTGTGGATGAGGTCCATCGTCGGGATACGCTCGGTGTGGCGTCGGCGATTGTCCTTCCACACGGACTCGTAGAGAAAATTGTGAAAATAGAAGTATTCGAGCTGCTTGAATTCGCCCCGGGTCGCAGAGAACACCTCTTCTACCACTTTCACGTGGTCGTCCATGGAGCCGCCTACATCGAGCAGGAGTAGCACCTTTACCGCATTGTGGCGCTCAGGGACCATCTTGATGTCGAGCATCCCGCCGTTGCGCGCGGTTGAACGAATGGTGTCGTCAAGATCGAGTTCGTCTTCGGCCCCTTCGCGGGCAAAGCGGCGGAGCTTACGCAGCGCGATTTTGATGTTCCGTGTGCCGAGCTCGATGCTGTCGTCGAAGTTTTTGAAGTCGCGCTTCTCCCAGACCTTCACCGCCCGGCGATGGCGTGACTCGTGCTGGCCGATGCGAACCCCTTCGGGGTTGTAGCCGTAGGCACCGAATGGTGACTTGCCACCGGTGCCGATCCACTTGTTGCCGCCTTCGTGCCGGTCTTTCTGTTCCTCGAGGCGCTTCTTGAGCTCTTCCATCAGCGCCTCGAAGCCGCCCATGGCTTCGATTTGCGCCTTCTCCTCTTCGGTTAGCATGAGCTCGGCTTGCTTGATGAGCCACTCCTCGGGAACCTCCCCGAGCACGTGGTCGAAGAGCTCCTCCATGCCTTTGAAGTAGACGCCAAAGCACTGGTCGAACCGGTCGAAGTGACGTTCGTCCTTTACCAAAGTCGCTCTCGAGAGGTAGTAGAAATCATCGACGCTCAACATTGCGATACGGCTGTCGAGCGCTTCGAGCAGCGTCAGGTACTCTGTGATCGAGACCGGGATCTCGTGCTCACGGAGCTTGTAGAAGAAATCAACTAGCATTGCGGCGGTGCAAGAACGCGAGGCGTTCGAACATATGCACGTCTTGCTCGTTCTTCAGCAATGCGCCGTAGAGGGGAGGAATGGCCTTGCGCGCATCATCGGATGCCAATGCTTCGGGCGGGATGTCCTCGGCGACGAGGAGCTTAATCCAATCGAGTAGTTCCGAGGTCGACGGCTTCTTTTTCAAACCCGGCACCTCTCTGACCTCGAAGAAGGTCTCAAGCGATTCGCGCAGGAGCTCCTTCTTCAGATCCGGATAGTGCACGTTGACGATGTCGATCATCGTTTCCTTATCGGGAAACTTGATGTAGTGGAAAAAGCAACGGCGCAGGAATGCGTCCGGTAGCTCTTTCTCGTTGTTGCTGGTGATGATGACAATCGGTCGCTGTTCCGCCTTCACGACTTCTTGCGTCTCGTAGACGTGGAACTCCATGCGGTCGAGCTCGAGGAGCAAGTCGTTCGGGAATTCGATGTCTGCTTTGTCGATTTCGTCGATGAGCAGCACGGGTTGCTCGCCGTGCGCGAATGCTTCCCAGAGCTTCCCGCGCACGATGTAGTTGCTGATGTCATGCACCCGCTCCTCGCCGAGCTGGGAGTCGCGCAAACGGGCTACCGCGTCATACTCGTACAACCCTTGCTGTGCTTTCGTGGTGGATTTAATGTGCCACTGAATGAGCGGTCGGCCGATCGCGCGGGCAACTTCCTCCGCCAACATGGTCTTCCCTGTCCCGGGCTCACCTTTAATCAGCAACGGGCGTTCTAAGGTAATCGCGGCGTTCACCGCGAGCATCAGGTCTTCCGTGGCGACGTATGTATCAGTGCCGGTAAAGCGTCCATCTGCCATTTACGAGTGCCTCTCCTAATGCGTAGCCAACGCGGCCCCCACGGCTCGTGCGGTGCGGCCCGAGGGCTGCTTCGCAATTGGGTAAGGGCGCGAAAAAAAAAAGCGGTTCCACCGCCGAACTGAAGCACGAAGTTTAAACCATGCCCCGCGGCCTCGCGAGTCGCGGCAGGGAAATTCCCGTACGCGGGGGTGACATCGCCATTTCCGTGGTGCTGGACGGAGCGTCAGGAAGCAATCGAGCACGAATGCGGTTCACAAGGCGCGTCGAACACGCGTCGACGCTCGATGCCGCTCGAACGCAAGCTCAATCAGACGGTCTATCAGCTCCGGATAAGACAGTCCTGAGGCTTCCCAGAGCCTGGGGTACATGCTGATTGGAGTGAAGCCAGGCATCGTATTGATTTCGTTGACGAAGATGTCGTGGTCCCCGGAGACGAAAAAATCAACTCGAGCCAGCCCCTTTGCGTCCACCGCGCGAAACGCTTCGATGGAGAGCGCTTGCACTTGGCGCGCTACGGCGTGCGGTAGCTCGGCGGGAACGAGGAGCTGTGCGCTGTCGTCGACGTACTTCGCGTTGTAGTCGTAAAAACCATCTGCAGGCTCGACCTCTCCGAGAACCGAGGCCTCCGGGGCGTCGTTCCCTATCACCGCGCACTCGACCTCGCGGGTGTTGCGCGCAGCTTGCTCGAGGAGGATCTTTTCGTCGTAGGCAGCGGCATCTCGAATCGCGCCGGCAAAGGAGATGGCATCGCGGACCGCATGCACGCCAACGCTGGAGCCGAGCGATGCGGGCTTGACGAAGAGTGGGTATCCGAGCGCTTCGGCGGCCCGGCGCTCTAGCGTTTCCACGTCGTCCTCGACCTCGGCATAGGTTGCGACCAGGTAGGGAAGGACCGGCAACCCTTCGGCGCGAAATGCGCGCTTCATCATCACTTTGTCCATACCGACTGCCGATCCGACGACTCCGCTCCCGACGTACGGTAAGCCCGCCAGCTCTAGCAGCCCTTGGATGGTGCCGTCCTCGCCAAATGGCCCATGCAGCAGAGGAAAAACGACATCCAGCTGTCCGAGCAGGGGCACCGCCGTATCCGCGCGGGCATCACGTGCAACCAACGCATTGCCCTCGCAGTAATCCAGCAGCACAGGAATGAGGTCACCGCCCCCGACGGATCTGCCGGGAGGCAAGGCTTGACCGTCGGCCGCCACGTGCCAGGTGCCGTCCTTGGCGATACCAATCAAGGTCACGTCGTACTTGTCGGGATCGACGCTGGCCAGCATCGAGCGGGCAGAGGTCACGGACACTTCGTGCTCGCATGAGCGACCGCCAAACAGCACGCCGAGCCGAATCTTCTTCTGCATTTGGCTACTATACCGCCGCGTGATCGATGTGAGCGAGAAAGCAAGGACACTATGACGATGCCGGACGACACGACGAGGGTTGAGCTCATCGAGAGCGCGACGGCGTATGCCGGTTTCTTTCGCATCGATAGATATCTACTGCGACATCGATTATTCGACGGCGGCTGGAGCCGCCCGCTGTCGCGAGAGCTGTTCGAGCGGGGACGCGTCGTGGCGGTGCTTCCGGTGGATGTGCGGCGAGACAAGGTTGTGCTCATCGAGCAGTTCAGGCCGGGTGCCTATGCTGCCGGCTGGGAGCCCTGGTTGTTCGAGTGCGTAGCAGGCGTGGTCGAGGACGGCGAGACCACGCCCGCTGTCGCACGGCGCGAATCGGTAGAGGAGTGTGGGTGCGAGCTATCGCGCCTCTACCATGTGATGGATTATCTCTCTTCGCCGGGCGGCTCTTCGGAGACCGTCGCGTTGTACTGTGGCGAGGTGGACGCGGACCGTGCGTATGGCGTGCACGGGCTGGAGTCCGAGGGCGAGGACATCAAAGTGCATGTGCTGACGGTGGACGACGCGCTCGGTTGGCTTGGCGAGGGCCGAATACGCAATGCTAAGACCATCATTGTGCTCCAGTGGCTCGCTCTGAATTACCCAACGCTGAAGGCTAATTGGTGTGCTGCTTGATGCAGAGAATCGAACAACGGGGAGCGGATTTGGACACAGTCAGGAACAAGCTCGCGCGACTGCGCGACGCGATGCGAGATGCAGGGCTCACCGCCTACTTCGTCCCCTCGGGGGATCCCCACCAGAGTGAGTACGTGCCGGAATGTTGGAATCGGCGTGCATGGCTGAGCGGGTTCGCGGGCTCTGCAGGTGACGTGCTGGTCACGAGCAAGCAGGCAGGGTTGTGGACCGATGGCCGGTATCACTTGCAGGCGGCCGATGATGTAAAGGGCACGGGGATTTCACTGTTTCGCGCCGGCGAGCCCGGTGTGCCCAGTGTTGAGCAGCACTTGAGCGCGACGTTGGGCCCCGACGACGTCCTCGGCGTCGACCCGCGTGTTGTCACGGAAGTGCGCGCTCGCAGGCTTGCCGCGGCGGCGGAAGCTGCCGGCGCACAGTTCGAGCTCGTGGACGGGAATCTCGTCGATGCCGTCTGGACCGACCAGCCCGCGATGCCGAAGCAGCCCATCTCGGTGTGGCCCGATGTGTTTGCCGGGGAGACGGTGCGGCAGAAGCTTCGCCGATTGCGCAAGGCCATGGCCGAGCGCGGCGTGCAAGCCCACCTCGTGACCGCGCTTGATGCCATTGCGTGGCTGTTTAACCTTCGCGGCTCCGACGTCGAGTACAACCCCGTGGCTATCGCCTACGCGGTGGTGACCCTCGAGGAGGTGGAGCTCTTCATTGATGCCCGGAAAGTTCCGCCTGCCGCGCGTGCGGTCCTCGAGCGCACGGTCCGCATTCGCCCCTACGGTCATATCGAGAGGGCATGCCGTGCTCTCGCCCGCTCGCAGACCAGTGTGTGGATCGACCCCGAATCGGCCAACCTGTGGTGCATCGAAGCGCTCGGCGGCAGCGTCAAGGTGCGCGCGCCGAGCCCCATTGGACGTATGAAAGCCAAAAAAAATGCGGTCGAGCTGGCGGGCATGAGGGCAGCTCACCACCGCGACGGTGTGGCGATGGTTCGTTTCCTGCGCTGGCTCGCCGGCGCGGTTCCCGAGGGCGCTCAAACTGAGATGAGCGCTGCCGTGGCACTCGAGGCATTTCGCGCCGAGGGAGCCCACTTCCAAGGGCTCAGCTTTCCGACGATCGCGGGGTATGGGCATCATGGTGCCATCATTCATTACCGGGTCGATGAATCGAGCGACGTTCCCTTGCGACGCACGGGATTGTTTCTGGTCGACTCGGGCGCTCAGTACCTCGATGGCACGACCGACATCACGCGGACCGTGCTGTTGGGCGAGCGCGCCACACGAGTGCAAAAAGACCGTTTCACCCGGGTATTGAAAGGTCACATAGCGCTCGCTACTGCGCGTTTTCCCGCTGGTTCGAGCGGGGCAAGACTGGACACGCTTGCCCGCGTCGCGTTGTGGCAAGCGGGCCTCGACTACGGGCATGGCACTGGGCACGGCGTCGGCGCTTACTTAAACGTGCACGAGGGGCCCCAGGCAATCAGCTTCGGGCGCGGGCTGTCCGAGCCTCTTGAGCCGGGAAACATCCAGTCGAACGAGCCCGGATATTACGAGCCTGGGAAGTTCGGCATTCGAATTGAAAATTTGATCGAGGTCGTCGAGGACTCGGGCTTGAGCCGCAATGGGCGTTCGTTCCTGCGGTTCGAGACGTTGACGCTCTGTCCCATCGACACCCGTCTCGTTGAGCCCGCGCTCTTGACTTCCGACGAATGCTCGTGGCTCAACCGGTATCACGCTCGCGTGCTACGCGAGCTCGGACCTAGCCTGGAGCGTGAAGACCGAAGCTGGCTGCGCAGGGTTTGCGCCAGGATTTGACCTGCGCCTGCTGCACGAGGGTGTGAGGCGTTTGCACGGTGCGAGGCGCATCGAGAAGAATAACGCCGTACGCCAAAAGGCACACCGGGCCTTCTCGCTAGGAACGCGAGCCCGGGTGACCTATCTTCGCTGCCTATGAGTCAGAACCTTTATCCACCGGCGTTACGGCAATTCCTTGGCCACTGCCAATTCCGTACCTACCCTGCTGACACGGTGTTGATCAACGCGGGGGACCCTTCCGACCGGTTGTTCTATCTCGTACGGGGGTCCGTGTCAGTTGTGATCGAGGACGACCGCGGCCACGAAATCGTCCTCGCTTACCTCAACGAAGGGGAGTTTTTCGGAGAGATCGGGATGTTTGACGAGCGCAATGAACGCAGTGCTTGGGTTGCTTCGCGTACCGAGGTGGAAGTCGCGCAGGTGCGTTACGAAACGCTGCGAAGCCTCGCTCGTGAGAACCCGGAGGTTGTCTTTCGCCTCATGGTCCAGCTCTCGCAACGACTGCGGCATACGAACCAGAAGGTCGGTGACTTGGCGTTTACCGACACGTCAGGTCGGGTGGCTCGGTCGCTCCTGGAGTTGGCTAAGCAGCCCGAAGCCGCCCCGCACTCGAGAGGGATCCGAATACGAGTTACCCGGCACGAACTCGGGCGAATCGCCGGCTGCTCGCGTGAGATGGTTAGTCGCGTGCTTCGCACCCTCGAGGAGCGTGGGGTGATCGCGATGATTGGACGCGACATTCTTGTGCTCACGCCACTGGCTTGTTAGACGCTCTCCGCGCGACGATGCGAGGCTGCCGGTAGGGTTTTCTGCGGCTTACGTCTCGATGCCGAGCACGGCCCGCATGCGGTGGGCAACCCGCACCGCGTCGGCGTCTCCTCGCGCTTCGAGCGCCGTTACAATGCCTGCTTGATCGGCGACCGGGCGATTTTGACTGAGCTTGGCCTTGCCCTCGATACGTTCGATTTGAAATTCGAAGCCAACGATGGCGCGCTGCAGCTGCCTAGCGAACGCTTCATATTCCTCGTCCTCCTGTGGTTGCCACCGGTCTGGCCCGTCTCCTTCGAACCAGTCGATCAGCGAAACCAAGCGCCGCGCGAGGTCGTCGGGGTCGTCGAGCACGCTGCAGGTTCCGTGAACGTGCACTGCCTCGTAATTCCAGGTCGGGACCGCGGGGTGGTTGTGATACCAGCGCGGTGAAACATAGGTGTGTGCGCCGGGAAACACTATCGTGACACGGGGGTCTGCCAAGAGCGCTTCCCACTGCGGGTTGGCGCGCGCCATGTGGGAGAACAAGCAGCGTTCGCTTCGGTTGAGCAGGAACGGTAGGTGTGAGAGGGCCGGGGCTCCGCCTGCCGTCGAGGAGATGAGGAGGCCAAATCCGAGTTCGTCAATGAGGTCGAACGCCGACGCCTCATCGATTTCGAAAGCCGAGGGGACGTACATGTTGAGGTCTCGCACCGGGTTCAGGTTCTATTGTGGACGATAAGGTCTGGCAGGGAAGCCCCACCGCGCCCTTGGCGTGCCTCTCGCATCGCGCGGCAATGCCCTCTGGTAGGCCAGTAGATCGCGTGTGCGCACAGTGAGTGCGGCACGCTCTTTGTCCGACGACCCCAAAGTCGGACGTCTGCGTATCAGACCTCTGCACGAGCGGGGTATTCCTGTTCGGCGTGGGCGGAGGGGTGAATGGAGGCTGCTAACATGCCGCGACCGAGCTGAGACGGAGCAGGTGCGTGAACGGAAAGATTCCACGACGGATCCACCGCATACAAGACCCCGTGGTGCCGATCGTCGCGGCCCATATCCAAGCGAACCCGGGCACCATTTCGCTCGGACAAGGAGTCGTCCACTTTCCCCCGCCTGAGCAGGTGAAGGAAGCGGTAGGCGCCTTCTTTGACCAACCGGCCGCCCATCTCTATACCCCCGACTGGGGCCTCATCCCGCTCGTTGAGGCTTTGGGGCGAAAGCTCTCGGCGGAGAACGGCATCGATATGGCTGGGAAGCGGGTCGTTGTGACCGCGGGCGCAAACATGGCGTTTTTGAACGCCGTGCTTGCCCTAACGGATCCAGGCGATGAGGTCGTGTTGCTGAGCCCCTATTACTTCAATCACGAAATGGCGGTGCAGCTTGCCTCCTGCAACCCGGTCATCGTGCCCACGAATCTCTCGCTCACGCCCGACCTGGAGGCGATTGAGCGCGCGATCACGCCCCGCACTCGCGCAGTCGTCACCGTGTCGCCAAACAATCCCACGGGCATGGCGTACTCGCGTGCGGAGCTATCTGCAGTGAACGCGCTTTGCCGCGACCGAGGGATCTATCACATTAGCGATGAGGCGTACGAATACTTCCTCTACGAAGGCGCTGAGCACTATAGCCCGGCCGCGGATGCGCGCGCGGGCGAGCACACCATCGCGCTCTATTCTTTCAGCAAGTCCTACGGTTTCGCGAGTTGGCGTGTCGGCTACATGGTGGTGCCCGAAGCCCTGTTCGAGCCAATCATGAAGATCCAGGATACCAACGTCATTTGCGCACCCGCGGTGTCCCAGTACGCTGCGCTCGCTTGCCTCGATGTCGGAGCGGCGTACTGCCGGAGTTACTTGTCCGAGCTGGCCGAGGTGCGCGCGCTTGCCCTCGACGCACTCGGTACCCTTGGGGACACGGTGAACATTCCCGGTGCCAGTGGTGCCTTTTATGTCTATCTGGAGGTGATGCGGCCGCTCGATCCCTTCGACCTTGTCAAGCGGTTGATTGCCGAGCACAAGGTCGCTGCGATCCCCGGCAGCGCGTTTGGTTCCGGCGACCGGTGCTTCTTGAGGGTATCCTACGGGGCGCTCCGCCCGGCTCAAGTGCAAGAGGGCATTGGACGTCTAGTGGAGGGGCTCGAGCGCTTTCGATAACCTAGATCGAAACAAGGAGAAGTTGCGTGGCAGTGGAGATCCCGTTCGTCAAGGACCTCGAATTCGACTATGGCCGGGTGGAGCAGATTTCGCCGCTGATACGGCGGGTCATCTGTAACAACCCAGGCCCCTTCACGTTGTACGGCACCGGGACGTACATCATCGGTCGGGGTAACGTTGCGGTCATCGACCCGGGTCCCGCGGACCCAACGCACATCGATGCGCTAGTGGGGGCGCTCGACGGGGAGGAGATCACGCATCTGGTCGTGACCCATACCCACAATGACCATTCGCCTGGCTGCCGCTTGCTCTCGTCACACACCGATGCGCCAACTTACGGGTACGGACCGCACGGGGCCGGCAAGCGGGAGGAAGGCGTGCAAGTGGAGGAAGGCGGCGACATGGATTTCGCGCCCGACCACGAGATACGGCACGAAGACGTCGTCGAAGGAGACGGCTGGTCCTTGGAAGCTGTCTATACCCCCGGTCATACGTCGAACCATCTTTGCTTCGCGCTGCGCGAAGAGAATGTGCTGTTCACCGGTGACCATGTGATGGGCTGGTCGACGAGCGTTATTTCGCCCCCGGATGGCGATATGACCGCCTACATGGCTAGCTTGGGGCTGCTCCTGGAGCGAGACGACGCCGCCTACTGGCCCACGCACGGTCCGCGCATTGAAGATCCGAAGGCCCACGTGCGGGCGTTCATCGCACATCGCGAGGAACGTGAAGCCCAGATCCTCGCCTGCTTGAAAGACGGGGTCGGCCGCATCGTGGACATGGTTCCGAGGATGTACATAGGGCTGAATCCTGCGTTGACCCCTGCAGCCGGCCGGTCCGTATTTGCCGCCATGGTCCGCTTGCTCGATACGGGAAAGGTGCGTACCGATGGCGAGCCTAGCATCGGAAATGACTTTTATTTGCCTTGACGTGCGCTCGGCGCTTTGAATCGCGCGCCACACGCCGACGCGTCAGTGCGCGGACATCGCCGCTCAGTGTGCCGGCAGAGAGAGGCTAGGGCGCAGGATGGGCAAACCTTCGCTGACGCCACACCTCGTAAACGGCAACAGCGACGGCGTTCGACAGATTCAAGCTCCGGCTCTGCGGCATCATCGGCAAGCGGACGACATCCTGTGGCGGCAGCGCGTCGCGCAGTGCAGCGGGCAAGCCACGCGTCTCTGGACCGAAGAGCAGTATCTCGCACCCCTCGTACGTTCGGTCGAAGCACGAGCGGGTGGCATGGGTGGTGAAGGCGACCAACGGCGCCTGCGTTGCTTTCCGGAAGGCGTCATAGCCGTCGTGGACGACAATGTCTGCCCACTCGCGGTAGTCAAGGCCGGCTCGCCGTAACTTGGCATCTTCGAGCTCGAAGCCAAGAGGTCGTATCAGGTGCAACTGGCTGCCCGTATTCGCGCATAGCCGTATAATATTCCCCGTGTTGCCGGGGATCTCCGGCTGGTACAGCGCTACTTGGATGCGGTGGGTGTTGCAGGTGGCGGCCATTACGGGAGCGACCTTGGACGTCACACTGGCGAGCGACATGGATCGAGCATCAGAGGTACCCGATGAGCGCGGTTGAAAGCGAAATCTCCGAGGTTCGGCATGGCGAAGACCCTCGTTTGCAAGTGTCTTTCTGCGGCCTTGATTTCTCTTCGCCCATTGTGTTGCTCTCAGGATGTGTCGGTTTTGGCGAAGAGTACACACGGGTCGAGGGGTTTTCGAATCGCGATGTCGGCGCGGTGTGCCTCAAAGGCACGACCTTGGAGGCGCGATTGGGTAACGATCCTCATCGTGTGTACGAGACCCCGGGCGGAATGCTCAATTCTATCGGCTTGCAGAATCCTGGCTCGAGGCGGGTGGTCCGCGAGACGCTTCCCGCCCTCGACCTCGACGAGACGGTGTTCATTGCGAACTTGTCGGGGTCGACGGTGGAGGAGTACGCAGAGGTCACGCGCATCTTCGACGACTCTCCGATCCCCGCTATGGAAATCAACATCTCTTGTCCCAACGTCAAAGAAGGTGGGGTGGTGTTCGGTAACGATCCCGCAATGTCTGCCAAGGTGGTGGAAGCTTGTAGGGCGCAAACCGGGAAGCCATTGATTGCGAAGCTCTCGCCCAACCAGACGGACATTGCTGAGAACGCTCGCTTGTGCATCGAGGCGGGTGCAGACGGCCTGTCGGTCATCAACACGTTGATGGGTATGGCGGTCGACGTCGAGCGGCGAGAACCGGTAATCGGCGCCACGCGGGCCGGGCTCTCAGGCCCCGCGATTAAGCCTGTGGCGTTGCTCAAGGTCATGCAGGTCCACGAGGTTGCAGGCCCTCGTGGGGTCCCGATCATCGGCCAGGGTGGCGTGGTGACGGCCGAGGACGCCATCGAGTTTATGTTAGTGGGAGCGAGCGCCGTTGGGCTCGGTACCGGCCTGTTCTACGATCCGTTGCTCGCGCCGAAGATCAATCGTGGCATCGGTGCGTATTTGCAACGCCACGGGTTCGATCACGTGTCCGAGCTCGTCGGGCTCGTCAAGTGAGCAGCGGCGTCGAGCGCTTTCTTGCGTTGCTCGAGGCGGGCAAGGACTCGCCGTTGCTTCGTTATAGCCTTGGCGCTGAGTACCTGAAGCTCGACGATACGGCGAGCGCGCTCGAGCACCTCGAGCTCGCGCTCGACGCCGAACCGAGCCATTCCGCGGCATGGAAACTCTACGGCAAGGCGCTTGCGCAAGCCGGTGAGCATGCGCGAGCCAGAGACGCCTTCGAGCGAGGCATATTGGTGGCGGAGGCGCGCGGGGATGCGCAGGCGCTGAAAGAGATGCGTGTGTTTAAGCGCCGCGCGGAGAAAGTGCTCGCGAGCTGACGCTTTTCGCTGCCTTAGGTGCGCCAGAAGGCGGGCGAAAGGATGACGAGCAGCGTAAACACCTCCAGACGGCCGAGCAACATGGCGAAGCTCAGTAACAGCTTAGCGAAGTCGTCTATCGTTCCGTAATGCGTGCTGACCTCCCCGAGGCCGGGTCCAAGATTGTTCAAGCAAGCGGCGACGGCCGAATAGGCGGTGATTTGGTCCAATCCCAGCGCCATTAAACACAGCATCAAGAACACGAAGCTCACGACGTAGGCTGCGAAGAATCCCCACACCGCGTCCATAACCCGCGCGGGCAGCGCTGCACCGCCGACCTTGATCGCGATTCGCGCATTGGGGTGAATGAGGCGCAAGATCTCCCCGAAGCCTTGTTTGAACAAGAGCAGCACCCGAATCACTTTTAGCCCGCCGCCGGTGGAACCTGCGCAGCCGCCAACAAAACTGACGAACAACAACAGTGCGGGTAAGAAACTCGGCCAAGCGGTATAGCCCGATGTGGTGAACCCCGTCGTTGTGCTGAAGGACACGGTTTGGAATACGCCGTAACGAAACGCATCGAGATAGCTCGGAAACGTTCCCGATATATACAAGTACAGGCTAGCGATGATGGTGACGCCGGTAAGGATGCCGATATAGGTCTTGAACTCGGCGTCGCGTAAGTAAACTCGCCCCGAGCGAGAACGAAGCGCTACGAAGTGGAGTGCGAAGTTCATACCCGCAATGCCCATGAACAGCACCGCGACAGCCTCGATCACCGTGCTGTCGAAATACGCGATGGATGCGTCGTGGGTGGAGAAGCCGCCGATGGCGACGGTGGAAAAAGCGTGTCCGACAGCGTCGAACAACGTCATACCCGCTGCCCAGTAAGCTAGCATGCAGGCGGTTGTCAAACTCAAGTAGAGGTACCACAGCGCCTTTGCGGTCTCAGTGATGCGCGGGGTCAGTTTGTTGTCCTTCATCGGTCCAGGCGTTTCTGCGCGGTACAGCTGCATGCCGCCGATCCCAAGCACCGGGAGAATAGCCACGGCAAGCACAATGATGCCCATGCCGCCGAGCCATTGGAGCAGCTGCCGGTAGAAACGAATGGATTCGGGCAAGGCGTCGATACCGGTCAGGACGGTCGCACCGGTCGTGGTCAGTCCCGATGTGGCTTCGAAGATTGAGTCGACGATCGAGATCTCGGGGGTCTCGAGGAGTAAGAACGGCACCGAGGCCGACAGGCTCAGCACGCCCCAGAAGAGCACCACGACCAGAAAACCATCCCTAAGCCGCAACTCCTGGCGATTGCGAGCGACAGGCAGCCACAAAGCGAGGCCCGCGCAAAAGATCAGGCCTGCTGCAATCACGAACGCAGCCGCCTCACCATCATCGAAGTAGAACGAAACCATGGCTGGTGGGACCATCGTCACTGAGAACAACGTCAGCAGTAGCCCAACGATGCGTTGGATTGCGAAGAGCTGCACTTAAGGCTCCCTAGAGGAAGGTCACACCCACCTGGAACAGTTTTTCGACGTCGGGTACTCGGCGCTTGTCGAGGAGCAGCAAGATCACGTGATCGCCAGCTTCGACCACTGTGTCGTGGTGCGCCATGATGACCTCGTCGCTACGTACCAGCGCGCTGATGGTGGTGTCAGGCGGCAGCTTGATGTCCTCCACCGCCCGTCCTACGACCTTCGAAGTCTTTTGGTCACCGTGTGCGATGGCTTCGATCGCTTCGGCGGCACCCCGACGCAGTGAGTGCACTTGTACAACATCTCCGCGCCGCACGTGAGCGAGTAAGGTCCCGATAGTGGCTTGCTGCGGTGAAATTGCCACGTCGATGGTCCCCGATTGCACGAGATTGACATAAGCGCCTCGGTTGATCAGCGCCATGACTTTCCGGGCCCCCATTTGCTTCGCCAGCATTGCCGAAAGGATGTTGACTTGGTCGTCATTGGTCACCGCACAGAACACATCGGTCCGATCAATGTTCTCCTCGCGCAGGAGATCTTCGTCCGCGGCATCGCCTTCGAGCACGATGGTGTCGTTCAACGTCTCGGATAATCGGCGCGCAGCTTCGGGAAAGCGCTCAATGAGCTTGACGTTGTAGTCGTGTTCCAAAGCTTGCGCCAAGCGGCGCCCGATATTTCCCCCGCCGGCGATCATCACCCGCTTAACCGGCCGATCGAGGCGGCGTAGCTCTCCCATGACCGCGCGAATATTGTTTCCTGCAGCGACGAAGAAGACTTCGTCGTCGCTTTCAACCACCGTGTCCCCATCGGGAATGATCGACCGACCTTGCCGGAATATCGCGGCGATTCGCGACTCCACGCCCGGCAGGTGCTCGGTCAAGGTGCGCAGAGCGCTGCCAACTAAGGGCCCGCCGTGGTACGCCTTCACACCGACGAGCTGGGCTCGGCCCTCAGCAAAATCCAGCACTTGAAGGGCGCCGGGCGTGTCGATGAGCCGATGGATATAGCGGGTTACGACTTGCTCGGGGCTTATCAGCACGTCGATGGGTAACGTTTCGGATTTAAACAGCGATGCGTGGCTGAGGTACTCCGCGGCACGCACCCGGGCAATTTTCGTTGGCGTGTGGAAAAGGCTGTAGGCGACCTGACAAGCGATCATATTCGTCTCGTCGCTGCTCGTGACGGCTACGATCATGTCGGCATCCTCGGCCCCCGCTCGGGCGAGCACGTCAGGATGGGAAGCCCATCCGGTGACGGTGCGCAGGTCAAAATGTTCCTGCAAGGTTCTCAGTTGATCGGGGTTGCGATCGACCACCGTGATGTCGTTTGCTTCGCTCGCGAGGTTTTCTGCCACGGAGCTGCCGACTTGTCCCGCGCCGAGGATGATGATCTTCATACCCGTCCCCGTGATGTGAGGCCGTCATCGGTCTTTTCCGCGGACGCGCTCATCAGCCGCGCCCCACTTGCTTGGGGTCGACGCCGAGCGATTTGAGCTTGCGGTACAGGTGCGTGCGCTCGATCCCTATCCGGGAGGCCACTTTGGAGATATTGGTCCCCTCTTCACGAAGTTGGTGCTCGAGATAGAGCCGTTCGTACTGTTCACGCGCCTGCTTCAGCGGCAAATCGAGGCCGGGCAGCGTACCCGTGCTCGGGGACCGCACCGCTTGCCCGAGCGCGACCTCGGTTTCGTCGGCGTCGATGATCTGCCCGGCGCCGAGGATGAGCAAGCGCTGCACGACGTTGCGAAGCTCTCGAATATTTCCCGGCCAGGGGTGGTTGCGTAGTCGATTCTGCGCACCGACGCTGAACTGGCGGTAGGTCAATCCTTCTTGGGTGACTAGGTGGTCGGCAAAGAATTCGGTCAGGGCAGGAATATCCTCGGGATGATCGCGCAGCGCGGGCACCTCGAGTGGCACGACAGCGAGGTGATAGTAGAGGTCTTCGCGGAACAGGCCCTCTTGCACGGCTTCAACGAGGTTGTGGCTCGTGGCGACGATTAAACGGGAATCCCAAGTCACCGGCTCCACACCACCGACGCGAAAGAAGGTGCTGTGCTGGAGCGCCCCTAGGAGGCGCGCCTGGATGCCAATTTCCATGTCGACGATATCAGCGAGAAACAATGTCCCTCCATTCGCGCGCTCAAGTGAGCCAAAGTGGACTTGTCCGCCTTCTTCGCTGCCGAACAACGTTGCCGTTGCATCTTGATTCGCTAGCCCTGCCACCGCAACGCGTACAAAGGGGCCGTTAGAGCGCGCGCTCAGGGCGTGCAAGTAGCGCGCCGCCACTTCCTTTCCCGCGCCCGATTCACCACGGATGAGCACGGGGGCATCGGCCGACGCTACGCGCTGGATCTGCTCGCGTAAACCGCGTAATGCCCCGCTCGTACCGATAGGCTCCGACACGGGGCGGCTCTCGCGACGAAGACCGATGTTCTCGCGGGTGAGTTTCTCTGCCTCGAGCGCCCGCTGAACGGTCAGAAGCAGCTTCGCCATCGAGAGCGGTTTCTCGATGAAATCGTAGGCGCCAAGCCGCGTTGCTTCGACGGCGGTCTCGACCGTACCGTGCCCCGACATGATCAGCACCGGTGTATCGAGCCCGCCGCTGTCGCTCCACTCTTTCAGCAGAGAAATTCCATCGGTGTCGGGCATCCATATGTCGAGCAGGATCAGGTCGGGGCGCCGTGCCCGGCGCGCCTCCCGGGCGGACTCGGCGTTCTCAGCAACCCCGACCCCGTACCCTTCGTCTTCCAATATCTCTTTGACGAGCGTGCGAATGTCTGGTTCGTCGTCGACGACTAGTACGTACGGGGCGCTCATCGAAGGGTCCTTTGGGAAGTAGAAACAGGATAGTCCAACCGCCGCTCAGGTCGAGCCGAACTTGCTGTAGTAAAGGTTTGACAGTCCAGTCCGCGCGGGGGCGAAAGACCGGTGCCGGAAAGGCGGGAAGCCTGGTCCGACCTCAGTAGAGTGCACCACACTGCATCGAGCCATCCTTCGATCCTCATCTATCCGCCCGGGGCGGCATCTCCCAGGCGGCCACGCATCGGTGTCGTGACAGTGGCGGGGAGCTGCACGACGAGCCGGGCGCCGCCCGCGGCCGGATTTTCCGCCCACACTACGCCGTTGTGCTCTTCAACGATCTTCTTGACGATGGCGAGACCGAGCCCGGTACCTTTTGGCTTTGATGAGACATAAGGCTCGAAGAGCCGTTCGAGAAGCTCGGGCTCGATGCCCCCACCATTGTCCGTGACTGAGAGCTGAACGGAGGGCCGGGACGAACGGTGTACCGTGGAAGTTTCTACGTCAATGCGTGCGGGGCTCTCGGGGTTAGCTTCCGCAGCATTCTTGAACAAATTGTGGAGAACTTGGCGCAGCCGGTCTGGATCGGCGTAGATCTCCGGTAACGTTTCCTCGAGGGTCACTGTGACTTCCGTCGATCCTGCCCGGTAGAGTTCCGCGACGTCACGCACGAGCTGATTCAAGCCGAGTTGGCGCGGGGCGAGCTCCGGGGTTCTTGCGTAGCTCGAGAATGCATTGACCATCTCTTTCATGGCCTCGACTTGCTGCACGATAGTTCGAGTCAGGCGGTCGAACGTCGCCGCTTGGGTTTCATCCATGACTGCCAGGTACTTGTGGCGTAGACGCTCCGCTGAGAGCTGAATCGGAGTGAGGGGGTTTTTGATTTCGTGGGCGAGCCGGCGCGCAACCTCGCTCCACGCCTGGTTTCTTTGCGCCTCGATGAGGCGCGTCAAGTCATCGAAGACGATCAGTTGGCCGTGGCCTGCTTCATCTGCGCCCGTGCCGATGTCGCGCAAGGAGGTGCCGCGGCATACGAGGATCTGCCGCCCGTTCGGACCGAGCACAATGATCTCTTCACGCCAGTCAGGCGTCGTATCGTCGGCATGCGTGTCGAGTAGCGTGGTGAGCTGAGCGAGGTGGCCATGCCGATTGACGATACGGTCCAAGGGCGCACCGATCTCCGCTTCTAAATCGACGCCGAGTATTTGCCCGGCCATCTTGTTGGCGGTGAAGAGCTGATGCCGGGCGTCGGTAGTGATCACTCCTGAAGACAGGCGCGCTAGAACGGCTTGCAGGTACGTGCGTTGGGCCTCAACTTGCTGCTGCGAGTGCCGAGTCTCATCGCGTGCCCAAGCGAGCCGCCGGGTCATGTCATTGAACGACGCGACCAAGAACCCGAGCTCGTCGTTTCCTTGGCTCGGCAGCTGCCGCTCGTAGTCACCGGCCGCGACGGCCCGCGTTGCAGTCGCCATGCTCTGCATGGGGGCAACCAGCCGCCGGCCAAAGAAGAATGCTGCCCACACCGCGCTCAGAAGGCTAAATGCCAATACGAGAGACAAGGTCAGGATGAACGTGGCGGTAAGGGGCTCGCGCAGGTATACCAGCTCGCGGTATTTCGCGAATGATTTCTGGATGCTTTCGGCCAACGAATTCATGCGCTCGTCGATGGGGTAAAGCGCTTGTAGAAAGAGTCTCTTCGCGGGGAGGGCGCCCGGGACAGGGACCTCGACCGCCGCCCGAACGAAGAGTCCTTCGTCTCCTATTGGGTCAAGCCCGATATAGCTTCGTGACTGACGAAGTTGCAGCAATACCGCTTCATCGGGCCGATTCGGCACGAACGCGATACCATCACCGCTGGCGGCAAGGACCGCGCCTTTCGACGACACCAAGGTGAGCTCGGCTGCTCCGCTCACGCTGAGCGCGTCACCGAGACGGCTGGCATACGATTCTGCGGGCGAGCTCGCGAGGTCGGTGGCGATACGCTCCGTTTGCTTTAACTCCTCGCGCATCTGTCCGTCGAGCGACGCTTGACCCAAGGTCAACGCATCCTCGAGCGCTTGCTCGATTCGCACGTCAAACCAACTGCCGATGCCTTGCTGGAGGAATTGCAACGAAAACGCGTAGACGATGAGCACCGGCGTTACGGATAGGAGCGTGAATGTCATCACCATACGAGCGGTGAGCCGTGCTCCCGGTTCGCCCGCCGCGACCTGGCGGGACATGCGCACAAGGTTCCATACGATCAATCCGAGGAGGCAGACCAGTCCGAGCGAATTGACCGTTAGCAGCAGCAGGTATAGCTCTGAGAACTGCGCGGAACCCTCGGTCGCACGGCTCATGAGAGCCAGCGATACGAGCAGCAAGATGACGAGCCCGGCGACAGGCCAAACGCTAGCTCCTCGCATCGTCTACCTCGAGAGTGGCCATTCGTACCAGTGGCTGTCGTGCTGCCACAGTTGGCTCAAGTACGCGAATGGGCGCAGAGGTGCTGGCAGCGCGGCAATATCGAGCCGAGCCCGCATACGCCACCGATAGCGCGTCCCGCGGTCAAGCAGGTTGGCGTCGACGAGCGGAAAATGCTGGACCTGTCCCAGAGCGCCCCGTGCTGCCGCGAGGGTGGGAAAGCTCTGAGTGGTGCCCAAATTCAGGTTACGCACGACGTACTGCTCGCTGAGCGCATGCAGTGCAAGCTGGTAACGTGCCTCCAACCGTGCGACACCCGGGTTCCAAAGCCAAGGGCGCACGCGGCGCACTTCCATCTCGTACTGCACGGTTAGGGCGACGCCATTCTCTAAGGCTTCTGTAGACTCCTCGGAGAAATTAAGGTCGACGTCGGCGTCAACGTAATACACCCCCTCGCGCAAGGATGCGGAGGCATCTTGGATTAGGAACCCTTGGCTTGTCGCGGCCACGCCGGCACCAAAGGCGAGGGCGATCACAGCGAGCAAGGCCGCGGCCGCGGCCGGAATGCTCGTTTTAGCGTTTTCGCAACAGGGCATAGTAGAAGCCATCCATGCCGTCTTCTCCCGGTAGGATCTGGCGTCCGGCCGGCATTTCACGGCCCCACGGCGCGTCGATTGGGACATGGACGGCATCGGATTGCTCGGCGAGAAACTCGAGGATCTGCTCGTGGTTCTCCTGACGAAGCACGGAGCAAGTAGCGTACAGCAGCCCCCCTCCCTCGGCCAGGGTTGGCCATAGCGCCCGTAGCATTGCGCGCTGCGTGTCAACGAGGCGTGCAATATCCTCCGGCGTACGCAGCAGCTTGATATCGGGATGGCGTCGGATGACGCCGGTGGCGCTGCAAGGTGCGTCGAGCATGATGCGGTCGAAGGCGGTCCCGTCCCACCAAGCCGAAGGTTCGCAGGCATCGCCTTCGACGACCTGCGCTTGGTGGTGCAAGCGCGTGAGGTTAGCGCGCAATCGAACGATGCGGGTCGCGTCCTTCTCTACCGCCGTCACCTGGGCCTCGGGCGCGAGCTCGCAGATGTGACCGGTTTTACCGCCTGGCGCCGCGCCAGCGTCAAGAATGCGGTGGCGATCCTCGGGCGCGAGTAACGGTGCCGCGAGTTGAGCGGCACCGTCCTGAACTGCGAAGGCGCCCTCGTGAAAACCGGGGAGCTTGGTGGGGTCGCCAGCCCCGGATATTGTGAATCCGAACTGGTTGTGGGGCACTTCGCTTGCCGTCGCTTCTACGGATGCGAGCTCGGCGGCCCATTGGGTCGGGTTCGTGATCCGTCGATTGACCCGAACCGTTAGCGGTCCGGGCACATTGTTGGCCCGTGCGACTGAGTCGTAGGACTCGCCCCAGCTGTTGGCGATAAGGTCCAGTAGCCATTGTGGATGAGCGAGACGGGCGACGTCCTCGCGGTCGGCAATGTCGAGCAGCGTTTTCGGTTCGCGGGCGAATCGCCGCAGCACTGCGTTCACCAGTCCGCGCGCCCATGGTAAATGGCGGGGCACTAAACTCACGGATTCGGAAACCGCGGCGTGGGGTGGGGTTTTGAGATAGATGATCTGATATAGGCCGAGCAGCAAGCACGCCTTTACCGCCAGATCGCCCCGCTTCAACGGCTTGTCGAGCAGCAACGTTGATAGTGCGCTCAAGCGAGGCTCGAACCGGAGCGTTCCGAGAACGAGCGTTTGCGTAAACGCGCGATCTTGCGCGGAGGGCAATGCACAGAGCACCGGGGGCAGCACCGTCGACAATGATTGTCTCCGGCCGAGCACGGCAAGCACGGCGTCGAGTGCTGCACGGCGGGCAAGATCGGTCACGATGGCGTCGTCAAGATCTCGCCCGGCGCCATGGGCGTTCCGTTCAGATACGCTTCAGCGGTCATCGGTTTCCCCCCAGGGCGCTGTACCCGGGTCAAGCGCAAGATCCCCCCCGCGCCGGTTGCCACTGCGATCCCGTGTCGGTCGGCGCGCAGCACCGTACCCGGTGCTGCGGGTGCATCGGCGTGCTTATCGACCTTGGCGCTCAGAATGCGCAGCGTGGTCCCGCCACGACCGGTTCGCGCCACTGGCCAGGGATCAAAAGCGCGCACGAGCCGTTCGATTGCCACTGCCGGGTGGGTCCAGTCTACGATCGCTTCGGAGGCGCGCAATTTGTGCGCATAAATGACACCGTCTTCGGGCTGAGGTTGCGGCTTGAACTCGCCCGACTCGAGCTGTGAGAGCGCTTCGCAAAGCGTCTCGGCACCGAGAGTAGCGAGCCGATCGTGTAGCGACCCGCCCGTATCGTTATCCCCAATATTGCACCCGCGTTGCAGCAACATGTCGCCCGTATCAAGCCCAGCATCCATCTGCATAATGGTAATGCCGGTTGTTCGGTCCCCAGCGAGAAGGGCCCGTTGGATCGGCGCTGCCCCCCGCCAGCGCGGCAACAGCGATCCATGTACGTTGATGCAGCCAAGTCGCGGCGTCTCCAGGATGGGTTGCGGCAAGAGCAATCCGTACGCAGCGACCACCATGACATCACAGCCGTAGCCGGCCAACGTTGCCTGGGCTGCGGGTTCTTTCAGGGTCATCGGCTGCTCGAGCGGAAGCCGATGGCACTGCGCTGCTGCCTTCACTGCGCTTGGCCGCAGCTTCCGGCCACGTCCGGCGCCGCGATCGGGTTGCGTGTATACCGCGCAGATGCCATGGCCCGCCGCAATCAGCGCCTCGAGGCTGACTGCCGCGAACTCGGGGGTGCCGGCAAATACGATGCGCACGCGCCGCTCGCGGAGGTCACGCCTCCCGTTGCTGCTTCAACGCGCGCTTGCGAATGCGTTGTTGCTTCAAGCGGGACAGGTAGTCGACGAACAGACGCCCGGTTAAGTGGTCGATCTCGTGTTGGATGCACACGCTCAGCAATCCGTCCGCGTCGAGCGAGAAGGGCTCGCCGGTGCGAGAGAGGGCCTCGACTCGAATCCACTCCGCGCGTTGCACTGTTTCATAGACGCCGGGCACAGACAGGCACCCTTCCTCGGTTTCGGTCTGCGCCCGCTCGTCGACGATGCGGGGATTGATGAAACATTGTGGTTCGTTCTTTTCGGAGGACACGTCGATAACGACGATTTCAAGCGGCACGTTGACCTGTACTGCGGCTAGCCCGACGCCTGGCGCTGCGTACATCGTCTCGAGCATGTCGTCGACGAGCTGGGTGATCTTTGCATCCACCGTGCCGACTGGCTCCGCTTTGTTACGTAGCCGGGGATCGGGGAAGTGAAGGATGTCCAGTAGTGCCAACAGTAAACCTCTCGGGTTCGTGTGTCCGGTGCTCGACGCGTGGCTTGCCCTACGAGCCGGGCGAAACTATATACCACAACCGGGAGTGAGGGACCGTCGACCGCTCACGTTTCGCCTTGTCTGAGGAGGTTTTATCTACTATTTCAGTGGAATATCGCATACAGTTTGACTATTGTCGTAAGTGTGCTCTGCCCTTTTCGAGGGCCCGATATCATTGACTCGTCGGTAATCGCCATGGTCGCGAAGAAAATTGTTCGTCTTGGTCTCGCAGCCGTGCTGCTGACCGTAATGCCCGCGGCGCAATCACAAACCGCCAAAGCCGATAGGCCGGACGTCTACACCGTGCGCAAGGGCGATACGCTGTGGGACATCTCGGGGCGTTTCCTCAACGAGCCCTGGCTGTGGCCCGAGATCTGGCAAGCGAACCCGCAGATCGAGAATCCGCACTTGATTTATCCCGGCGATGAGGTGTCGTTGGTCTTCGTGGGTGGGGAACCACGCCTACGTCTGGCACGGGGTGCGCGGCCCACGATCAAGCTAAGTCCAGCGGTCCGGGTCAGCAGACGAGGCCGTGCGGGGATCCCGCTGATTCCGCTTGACGCGATCGCTCAGTTCCTGAGCCGGCCGCGCGTGGTTTCCGAAGGGCGCCTCGAGGTCGCGCCTTACGTGGTTTCCGTTGGGAAAGAGCACCTTGTCGCCGGCGCGGGATTTCGCGTGTATGCCCGCGGACCCGACTTGGGCAAAGTTTCACGCTACGGTGTCTTCCGCCAAGGGGCGACCTACAGGGATCCTGACACCGGTGAGGTGCTCGGTCAGGAGGCGCTTCACCTGGGCGATGCCGTGGTAGAACGTCAAGGGGATCCCGCGACGCTGCGCCTCATCCAAACGAAGCGGGAAATTCTCATCGGTGACCGTCTCTTGCCGATCAGCGAGGAGAGCCTGGGACAAAGCTTCCTGCCGCTGGTGCCTCAAGACGAGGTGAGGGGCAGCATCATTGAGGTGGTGGAGGGCGTCACCCAGATCGGCCAGTATCAAGTGGTCGTTTTAAATGTCGGGGAGAAGAATGGCATCCACAAAGGCCATATATTGTCCGTATGGCAAAAAGGCGAGGAGATCGAAGATACGCTCCACCGAGACTTGCTGGCGGAGCGCCCAACGCCTGAGCCGCTGATCGAGCTCGATCCCGCTCGGCAAGGTGGGATCGATGGGTTAACGATGGCGGTAGACCGAGTGCTCCGGGACGTGCAGCGTGGGATAAAGGATCTTTTCGAGGATAAACGCCATTTCATCACTTTGCCGGAGGAAAGGGCCGGAACTATCATGGTTTTCCGCACTTATGAGCGGATTAGCTATGCGCTTGTCATGGATGCCGAGCGACCGATGCACATCCTGGACAGCGTCCGAAACCCCTAGGCGTACCGGTGTGGGGTGGGCGCGCAAAGCCGCGAGGAACGGCCTATGAACGCGCACAACGCAGGCAGGCCTGCCGGTTTTTCCCCCATAGCGCTACTGCCCTAGTCGCACGTGGCCGCAGGGCGCGGAAAACTCCATGCGTGGCTTGGATTACTGCGCTTGCCGCGCACCCGAAATGAGGACCGTTGCCGCCTGCTCAAGACCCTTGGCGAGCCGGTGGAGTGGATTTTCAGCCGAGCGGCTTTGAATTCCGCCTCGCTTCGTTCGGGCGGCGTGCACGCGCCATGGTCCACCGCACTGCGTGAGCGGATCACCGCGCTCGACTGGCCTGCTATCGACAGCGATGCCGTTTGGCTTGCACGGACACAAACGCGGCTCCTCACCCTCTTGGACGCCGCTTACCCGGCTTTGTTGCGCGAGATCGAGAGTCCACCGATCGTGCTCTTTTACCAGGGTAGCTTGGCGTGTTTGAGTGCGCCGGCGATTGCGGTCGTCGGCAGTCGTCGCCCAACCGGCGCAGGCCGTGAGGCAGCCCGGGGTTTGGGTAAAGCCCTCGCCCAGGCGGGGACGTGTGTTGTAAGCGGGCTGGCGTTGGGAGTGGATGCTGCGGCTCATCAAGGGGCCCTCGACGCTAGCGGCTGCACGGCCGCAGTGCTCGGAAGCGGGCATGCAAACCTTTACCCGGCCCGCAATCGCGGCCTCGCGCAGCGAATCGCAGAATGCGGCGTCGTGCTCAGCGAGTTCGCGCCCCATGTGCCGCCGACCCGCTACAACTTTCCTCATCGCAACCGGATTATCAGCGGCTTGTCTCTGGGCGTTGCGGTCATCGAAGCCGCGCAACGAAGTGGGTCCCTAATCACTGCGAGATTGGCCGGCGAGCAAGGGCGCGATGTATTCGCGATGCCCGGGAGCGTTCGCAACCCTCTCTCGCGGGGATGTCACCAGCTTCTGCGCGAAGGCGCGACGCTTATCGAGAGTGCGGCGGACGTGCTTGCGGAGATCGGGCACGAATGGGCTGGACCCAATGCCGGGGGTGTGGTGGGTGCACCGGGCGTTGCTGCGGGCACCGAAACGGTGCGCCCTCGGGGTGCCCGATCCGAGTTGGGCCCGGCGGCGGCGGTGCTCGCGTGCGTGGATTTCGATCCATCCAGCGTCGATGCGATCGTCGCTCGAAGCGGTTTGACGCCCGATATCGTTTCCTCCATGCTCTTGGCGCTCGAGCTTGAGGGGCAAGTTCGCCGGGATTTAAGCGGTGCTTTTTCACTCACGTAACCGCGCTCCATGGACGGGGATCGAACTGGCTCCTATATCTCCGAGCGCTTGACTGCCGGTCGTCCCGATCGGGTAAACGAAGTAACTGCGCGGATCGTCCATGCCGAAGAATCTCCTGATCGTCGAGTCTCCTGCCAAAGCCCGCACCATTAAGCGGTACCTCGGGCGAGGATACGATGTGCTTGCGTCTTACGGTCATATTCGTGACCTCGTGCCGAAGGAAGGTGCGGTCGATACCGAGCACGGGTTCGAGATGCACTACCAGCTCGTGGATCGCAACCGGCGTCACGTCGACGCGATAACTAAGGCGATGAAGAAAGCCGATACCTTGTATCTCGCTACGGACCCCGATAGGGAAGGCGAAGCCATCTCCTGGCATATCGTGGAGACGTTACGAGAGAAAGGTGCGCTGAAGGACAAACCAGTTCACCGCGTCGTCTTTCACGAGATTACCAAGAAGGCGGTGCAAGAGGCGCTCGAGAACTACCGTACCTTGGAGACTGACCTCATCAATGCGCAGCAAGCTCGGCGCGCCTTGGACTATTTGGTGGGCTTCAACTTGTCGCCGCTGTTGTGGAAGAAAGTGCGCCGCGGCCTCTCTGCCGGGCGGGTACAAAGCCCCGCGCTCCGTATGATCGTAGAGCGCGAGCAGGAGATTGAGGCGTTTGTACCGCGTGAGTACTGGACACTCGAAGCTGACGTCGGAGGCGACCCCCGTTTCTCCTCGCGCTTGGTCGAGTACAAGGGGGAGAAGGTCGAGCAATTCTCGATCACCACCGAACGCGACGCCTTTGCGGCGCACGCTGCGCTCACGCTCGCTGCCGCGGGTAAGTTGCGGGTGGCTAAGGTCGAGAAGCGCCAGCGCCGGCGAAATCCACCCGCACCCTTCACAACATCGACGTTGCAGCAAGAGGCGTCGCGTAAGCTCGGGTTCACAGCCCAGCGCACCATGCGGACCGCACAGCAGCTCTATGAGGGAGTAGAGGGAGCCTCACAGACGGCGTCCGGCGCGGGCGAGCTTGGTGGTTTGATCACGTACATGCGCACGGATTCGGTCACCTTGTCGCAAGACGCCGTGGCCGATATACGTGCCTACATCGAGGGTCGCTACGGTAAGGACAGCGTTCCCGACTCGCCCCGCATCTTCAAGACGAAAGCGAAAAATGCGCAGGAGGCGCACGAGGCCATTCGTCCCACCGCCGCGAGTCGCGTGCCTGATAGCGTGAAGTCGATGTTATCGAGTGACCAGCACCGTTTGTACGAGCTCATCTGGCGTCGCACTGTGGCCTGCCAGATGCAACATGCGCTTGTCGATACGGTTGCTGTGAATCTGGCGTGTGGCGAAGACAATACGTTTCGGGCGAACGGGGCCACGATCGCCTCCCCCGGATTTCTCGCAGTGTACGAAGAAGGGGTCGACCATCGGAAGGATGCCGAACGCGAGATTCGAATGCCTGCGCTGACCGAGGGCGATTTGCTGATGCTCGAGGACATCCGCGCCGAGCAGCACTTTACCGAGCCGCCGCCTCGTTACTCCGAAGCGACGCTTGTGAAAACATTGGAAGAGCACGGTATCGGCCGGCCCTCCACCTATGCGGCAATCATTCAGACCTTGCAGCAGCGCGAATATGTGGTGCTCGAGAAGCGCCGGTTCTACCCCACCGACGTCGGACGCGTGGTGAGCCGATTTCTCACGCAACACTTCGACCGGTATGTCGACTACGATTTCACGGCCAACCTCGAAGACGACCTTGACGCGATCTCGCGCGGCGAGAAAGAGTGGGTGCCGGTCATGGAGTCGTTTTGGAAGGACTTCAAGCACCAGGTCGTTACGAAAGATGAGACCGTCAAGCGGAGCGACGTCACCCAAGAGGCAATGGATGAGGCGTGCCCCGAGTGCGCTAAGCCCCTGAGTATCCGCCTCGGGCGTCGCGGGCGCTTCGTCGGATGCACGGCTTACCCAGATTGCACCTATACACGCTCCCTTGATGACAAGCCTGGGGGAGGGCGCTCGGAGCCCGAAGTGGTGCCAGAGCGCACGTGCCCGACCTGCGAAAGTCCGTTGATCTTCCGAGAAGGTAAGTACGGCAAGTTCATCGGGTGCAGCGCGTTCCCCGCGTGTAATCACATCGAGCCGTTAGAGAAGCCCGTGGATACCGGGGTGGGCTGTCCAGAGTGCGACCAGGGCTCGCTTATGCAGCGCAAATCTCGCCGAGGAAAGGTCTTCTATTCCTGCTCGACCTATCCGAAGTGCAGCTATGCGGTGTGGAACGAGCCGCTAGCAGAAAAATGCCCCGAGTGTGACTGGCCCATTCTCACAATGAAGACCACCAAACGCCGCGGCACCGAGAAAGTTTGCCCTCAGCGTGAATGCGGCTTTTCCGAGCCCGCTGAATCTGCGGGGGCGAACGAGCCGGTCGAGGAGTACTCCGCCGCAGGTTAGTCTCTAACGCCGTTCTCTCATGGCCACCCCAACTACAGTGACACTGTCCGACGATACTATGGAACAACTGACTAAAGGCCCGTTCGTGGCCGTGCTCATGGGGTCTGACTCCGACCTTCCGACGATGCAGTCGAGTTTCGACCAGCTGCGGGCGTTCGATATCCCCTTCGAAGCGAAGATCACCTCTGCCCACCGCACCCCAGCCGAAACCCATGCTTACGTCGCTGATGCCGAAGCACGCGGGTGTGCCATCTTCATCGCTGCGGCCGGCATGGCGGCACATCTCGCGGGCGCGGTGGCCGGATTAACCACCCGTCCCGTCATCGGCGTTCCCATGGAGTCCGCCGGGCTTGGTGGCATCGACGCACTATTGTCGACCGTGCAGATGCCGGGCGGCATCCCCGTGGCGACGGTCGCGATAGGCAAGGCGGGTGCAAAGAACGCGGGCTACCTCGCGGCTCAGATTCTGGCCGTCGGCGACGCAGAGCTGGCGGCGCGGGTCAAAGCCGAACGTCGTGCACAAGCCGACGCAGTGGTGGCAAAGGACGCAGCGCTTCAAGAGAAGCTGTGAGCCCCATCATAGCTGCCGCCCGCGTTGAGGCGGCGGCGCAATGGGTTAGTGGGGGCGGCGTTATCGCCTACCCCACCGAAGGCGTCTTCGGTTTTGGTTGCTCGCCTTTTGACGCGGCCGCACTGTACCGTGTGATCGGAATCAAACGGCGGCGTGCCGACAAGGGCATGATCGTGGTTGGTGCTGAGCCCCGACACCTCGAGCTGGTGGCGGGCAATCTCGCCCACTCGCTGCCCGTGAGCGCTGGCCGGGCGACGACGTGGATCGTACCGGCGCTACCGGGAACGAGCTCGGCGTTGACCGGCGGCGGCGCTACGGTAGCGGTACGCCTTACGCAACATCCGTTGGCGCGGGCGCTCTGTGTAGCGATCGCAGGACCGCTTGTCTCGACCAGCGCGAATCGCGCAGGCGGGCCGCCGTTGCGCGATGCACGGGCGGTGCGTCTGAGGTTCGGCCGAGAGGTCGACGATGTGCTGTGGGGTGCGTGCGGCGGCGATCCGCGTCCGAGCCGTATCGTGGATTGGGAGACAGGTCATGTCATCCGGGACTGAACACGCGGCCGGAGGCTCGAACGCGGCGCCGCTCGTCGCGTCGGTGCAGGCGTATCTGACCGGACTCCAGGACGACATTTGTGGTGCGCTGGAGCGCGCCGACGGGGCGAATTTCCGAGAGGATACCTGGACGCGCGAGTCGGGCGGGGGCGGGCGCTCCCGGGTGCTCGCGGGGGCAGTGTTCGAGCAGGCGGGGGTCAATTTTTCCCATGTTCGAGGCGGGGCGCTACCCGCCTCGGCGAGCGCTTCGCGGCCCCAGCTGGCGGGTGCTGCATTCGAGGCGCTGGGAGTATCCTTGGTCGTGCACCCGCGCAATCCGCATGTGCCGACCAGCCACATGAATGTGCGTTTCTTTGTCGCGACCCCGCCCGAGGGGCCCCTTGTGTGGTGGTTCGGCGGCGGATTCGATCTCACTCCCTACTACGGGTACGAGGAGGACGTGCGGCATTGGCACCGGGTCGCCCACGATGCGTGCGACCCATTCGGCGATGAGGTTTATCCGCGGTACAAGGCCTGGTGCGATGAGTACTTCTACATCCGGCACCGCAACGAGCCCCGGGGGGTCGGGGGGTTGTTTTTCGATGATCTGAACGAAGGGGGCTTCGAGCGTTGTTTCGGATTGACTCGGGCGGTTGGCGATGCCTACGCGCCTGCCTACTTGCCTATCGTGTCGAGGCGCCGTGACACCGATTATGGCGAGGCTGAGCGGGCGTTTCAGCGATTGCGGCGCGGGCGCTACGTCGAGTTCAACCTCATCTACGACCGCGGGACGCTGTTCGGGCTGCAGTCCGGCGGACGTGTGGACTCAATACTGATGTCGCTCCCGCCCGAGGTGGCGTGGCAGTACGCTTGGTCGCCAGAGCCTGGCACCCGGGAAGCCGAGCTTCGGGAACGTTTTCTCGAGCCCCGAGATTGGCTCATTTAAGGGCAGGAACGGATGCGGGTGCCAGTGCCGCACAGCGGTGTCTGGCCTTGACACTAGGTTGAGCCGTGCCGGACAATGGACGGCTTAGTCTGCAGGAGGGGTTCCCGAGTGGTCAAAGGGATCAGACTGTAAATCTGACGGCTCAGCCTTCGGAGGTTCGAATCCTCCCCCCTCCACCACCGAAGTGCAAGTGCGGGGAAGATTCTGGCTCTCTTGGGTGTTGGAAGAAATGGTCTGGACCCGGAGGTTCCTGGGGTTCGTGGTGGGACGGCGTCGAACATCAAGCTTGCACGTATTCGGGAAAAAACACCGTGGATACTGCGGGTGTAGTTCAATGGTAGAACCTCAGCCTTCCAAGCTGATGATGTGGGTTCAATTCCCATCACCCGCTCCAAGCCAGTGCTTCGCCCACATAGCTCAGTCGGTAGAGCACTTCCTTGGTAAGGAAGAGGTCACCGGTTCAAATCCGGTTGTGGGCTCCATCTGGAGCCGGTGTGAGAGCGCTGGCGCGAGGTCGTCCGATCGGTGACAGAATGTGAGTAGCGAACGCCGCTGCCGGGGTTGTGGGCCCCGCAGGGGCACGGTTGTGTGCATCTCGGCAGCTCGAGGAGTTCTTTAAAGATGGCGAAGGAGAAATTCGAACGAACGAAGCCGCACGTGAACGTGGGAACGATAGGTCATGTCGATCACGGCAAGACGACGTTAACGGCCGCGATCACGCGAGTGATGTCGGTGGCGCACGGTGGCGATGTGAAGGCGTTCGACGAGATTGACAACGCGCCGGAAGAGCGGGCTCGAGGTATCACGATAGCGACGGCGCACGTGGAATACGAGTCAGACAACCGTCATTACGCGCATGTTGACTGTCCTGGTCACGCGGACTACGTGAAGAACATGATCACGGGCGCGGCGCAAATGGACGGAGCGATATTAGTCGTTAGCGCTGCCGATGGTCCGATGCCGCAGACACGTGAGCACATTTTGCTGGCTCGTCAGGTTGGTGTTCCGTACATCGTGGTGTATCTGAACAAGTGCGACATGGTTGACGACGAAGAGCTGCTTGAGCTGGTGGAGATGGAAGTTCGAGAGCTGCTGGACAAGTACGAGTTTCCGGGAGACGACACGCCGCTTATCCGTGGTTCGGCGCTCAAGGCGCTGGAAGGCGAGGCAAGTGAGATGGGCGAGGAGTCGATCAAGGCGTTGTGCGATGCGCTGGACAGCTACATACCGGAGCCAGAGCGTGCGATAGATGGTGCGTTTCTGATGCCGGTTGAGGACGTTTTTTCGATATCGGGTCGGGGAACGGTAGCGACGGGTCGCATTGAGCGCGGGATTATCAAGGTCGGGGAAGAGGTCGAGATCGTCGGCATCAAGGAGACGGAGAAGACGACGTGCACGGGAGTGGAGATGTTTCGCAAGCTGCTCGACGAAGGGGTAGCGGGTGACAACATTGGCGTTTTGCTGCGCGGCGTGAAGCGAGATGAGATAGAGCGGGGCCAAGTATTGGCGAAGCCTGGTTCGATCACACCGCATACGCACTTTGAGGCTGAGATCTACGTACTGTCGAAGGAAGAGGGGGGTCGTCACACGCCATTTTTCAATGGTTATCGGCCGCAGTTTTACTTCCGCACGACTGACGTGACGGGCTCGATTGAGTTACCGGAGGGTATCGAGATGGTGATGCCGGGGGATAATGTGCAGATGACGGCGAGGCTGATAGCGCCGATCGCGATGGAAGAGGGCTTGCGATTTGCGGTGCGCGAAGGCGGGCGCACGGTAGGTGCGGGCGTCGTCTCTAGAATCGTCGAGTAAGGAAACTCTAGGCCAGTAGCTCAATTGGCAGAGCAGCGGTCTCCAAAACCGCAGGTTGGGGGTTCGATTCCCTCCTGGCCTGCCAACAAGCGAGCCGTAATTGCGCGCTCGAATACGCGGACTTTCAACAAATAGTAGCAATGGCAACGAGAGCAGAAACCGCGGGCGGGCTGCCCGACACGCTCAAATGGGCGGCGGCCGTCATTCTCCTGGGTGCAGGCATGACGGGCTTCTATCTCTTCCCGGAAGAATCGCTGCTCCTTCGGGTGGTGGTGCTGCTCGCCATCGCAGCGGCCTCCGTCGCGATCGGCTATCAGACCGAGAAAGGGCGGCGCACATGGGGCTTCTTACGGGACGCTCGCACCGAGGTGAGAAAAGTGGTGTGGCCGACCCGCAGGGAGACGGGGCAGACCACCTTGATCGTCATTGCGGTCGTGGCTTTAGTTGCGGTGATCTTGTGGGCGTTCGACGCATTCCTCACCTGGGCGATGCGGTTGTTTCTGGGCGCCGGAGGCTGAATATGCGTTGGTACGTCGTACACGCTTACTCTGGATTCGAGAACCAGGTGATGCGTTTGTTGCGTGAGCGAATTGAACGAGCGGGTCTGCAAGAGCGATTCGGTCAGATTCTGGTGCCGACTGAGGAAGTCGTCGAGATGCGCTCTGGTCAGAAGCGCAAGAGCGACCGGAAATTTTTTCCCGGGTACGTTCTCGTGCAGATGGCCATGGATGACGAGACTTGGCATCTCGTAAAGAGCGTGCCGAAGGTAATGGGTTTCATCGGGGGATCGAGCGATCAACCGGCGCCAATTACGGACAAGGAAGCGGACACAATCTTACAGCGGGTCCAAGAGGGGACCGAGAAGCCGAGGCCCAAGGTGCTTTTCGAACCCGGCGAGGTCGTCCGGGTAATCGACGGTCCGTTCAACGATTTCAACGGGGTTGTCGAGGAAGTGAATTACGAGAAGAGCCGATTACGCGTGGCGGTGCTCATTTTTGGCCGCTCCACGCCCGTTGAGCTCGAGTTCGGTCAGGTTGAAAAAGATTAGCTGGTCTGACGCTGTCGACCTCGAGTGCTTGGCTGGAAACACGTAGGTAAGGGGAGCTCGTGGTTTTGAATTCCCGAGCGTTTGAACCCAAGGAGAAAACATGGCCCGAAAAGTCTTGGCGTACATCAAGCTGCAGGTACCCGCCGGTCAGGCGAATCCCAGCCCTCCTGTCGGTCCCGCCTTGGGGCAGCACGGTGTGAATATTATGGAGTTCTGCAAGGCGTTTAACGCGCAGACCCAGTCCATGGAGCAAGGGATGCCTATTCCGGTTGTTATTACCGTGTATGCGGATCGTAGCTTCAGTTTTATCACCAAGACTCCGCCAGCATCGGTGCTGCTGAGAAAGGCGGTGGGTATCGACAAAGGCTCCAGCGTACCCAACATGACGAAGGTCGGCACTGTGACCCGGGGGCAGCTCGAAGAGATTGCCACCACGAAGATGCCGGATCTCAACACTAAGGATATGGACGCCGCCGTGAGAATTATCGCGGGAAGTGCGCGCAGTATGGGCCTTGAGACGGAGGGAGCCGAATAATGTCCGGCAAGTCGAAACGAATGAACGCAATTCGGGAGCAGATCGACCGCGAGCGTCTTTACCCGCCGGACGAAGCATTTGGGCTCCTGAAGGCGCTCGCTTCGGCGAAGTTTTCGGAGTCGGTGGACGTCAGCGTGAATCTGGGGGTGGACCCTCGAAAGTCGGATCAAGTCGTACGGGGTGCGACCGTTCTGCCTAACGGCACCGGCAAGGATGTTCGGGTTGCTGTGTTTGCATCGGGCGACAAAGCCGATGAAGCGGCAGCGGCAGGTGCCGATGTTGTCGGCATGGAAGATCTGGCCGATCGGGTAAAGGCCGGGGAGATGGATTTCGATGTGGTCGTTGCTGCGCCCGACGCAATGCGGGTGGTGGGCCAGCTAGGCCGCATTCTCGGCCCTCGGGGCATGATGCCCAACCCGAAGACCGGCACGGTAACCCCGGACGTCGCGGAGGCCGTACGGAATGCGAAGGGGGGCCAGGTGACTTACCGGACAGACAAAGCCGGGCTCATCCACTGTAGCATCGGGAAGCTTTCTTTCGAGCCAAGTGCGCTACGTGAGAACCTCGATGCGCTCGTCGGGGCGCTCAATCGCGCGAAGCCGAGTACGGCAAAGGGCGTCTATCTGAAGAAAGTTACGGTCTCCAGCACGATGGGCCCGGGTCTCGCCATCGACAAAGCGGCGCTTGACGCGTGAACATCGTGACCGCGCGCTAAGGGAGAGATGTGTAACGACTGAATTTGTCAGGTCTGAGCGTTGGTAGAAGCCACCCGCTTCTGCCAGCGGTCGTCTTAGACCGCAGGTGCATCGTCGATGCTTAATGGGCCCGGCTGCGATCGGGCGACCTGCGCAGATGGCGGGGCTCAACAGAAGAGAAGACGCTTCTGGGGATGACTGCCGAGGAATGCGGCCAGGCGAGCCTGCGCCGCGGCCCGACCAAAGGCGAGGTGCCTTTGGACCGGGTAGGTTGTGGAACACCCAGGAGGTGCTAATGACATGCCGTTGACCTTGAGCGACAAGAAACAGGTCGTGGCGGAAGTCGCTGATGTCGCCGCTCGCGCACACTCGGCTGTTGCCGCTGAGTATCGTGGCCTGACCGTTGCCCAGATGACGGAGCTGCGGGACAAGGCGCGTGAGGCCGGCGTCTACTTACGTGTCGTGCGTAACACGCTGGCGCGCCGAGCGGTCGAAAATACCTCGTTCGAATGCATGCAAGAGGAGCTGACTGGGCCCCTCGTACTGGCATTCGCCGAGGAAGACCCGGGCGCGTCGGCACGTGTCGTCGCCGACTATGCCAAGACCAACGAGAAACTGGTCGTACGTTTGGTGGCCTTCGGCGGCAAGCTGCTGCCCGCGGCCGACATCGGCGTGCTGGCCAAAATGCCGACCCGTGAAGAGGCGCTTGCCCAGCTGATGGGCGTGATGAAGGCCCCGATCGAGAAGTTCGTCCGAACCCTGGCCGAGCCGCATGCCAAGCTCGTGCGCACGATCGATGCTGTACGTCTCCAGAAAGAGTCTGGCTGAGAAGAATTTGAGAATTTGTAGGAGTAACTGACACATGGCAGTTAGCAAAGAAGAGATCCTGGACACAATTGCCAACATGACTGTGCTCGAGGTCGTCGAGCTCGTTGAGGCAATGGAAGAGAAGTTCGGCGTTACCGCAGCCGCTGCGGTGGCAGCGGTAGCGGCCCCGGGTGCCGGTGGCGGTGATGCCGCTGAGGTCGAGGAGCAGACCGAATTCGACGTGACGCTCACTAGCTTCGGCTCTAGCAAGGTCGGGGTCATCAAGGTGGTGCGCGCGCTGACGGGACTGGGCTTGAAAGAAGCCAAGGACCTCGTCGAAGGCGTGCCTGCCGCGGTTAAGGAAGGTGTGAGCAAGGATGAAGCGGAAGACATCACGAAACAGCTCGAAGAAGCTGGCGCTCAGGTTGAGGTCAAGTAGACGGCCTTGATCGAACTCGACGTAGATGTGGGCTTGCCTGGCAGTAACACTGCCGGGCGGCTCGCGCGTGTGTGGGTGTCCGCTCGGAAAGTGCATGAGCGGTGCCCGGACGACACGATTTGGGTCGGCTTAGGTGATTCGCTTTTAGCCGGCCGCTTATTCGAGGATGCAAGATGAGCTATTCCTTCACAGAGAAGAAACGGATCCGTAAGGACTTCAGCAAGCGCCCGTCGATCCTGCCAGTCCCTTACTTGCTCGCTATTCAGCTCGACAGCTACCGTCAGTTCCTGCAGTCCGAGACTGCGGACGGCCAGCGGGAGCAAAAAGGGTTGCAAGCGGCGTTCGACTCTGTTTTTCCAATCGAGAGTTACTCGGGCGATGCGAGCCTGGAGTACTCGGGTTATCGGTTGGGTCGGCCTGTGTTCGATGTGAAGGAATGCCAGCTGCGAGGCCTGACCTACGCAGCCTCGCTGCGTGTGAAGCTACGTTTGGTGCTCTATGACAAGGAGGCCAGTGGTGATGAGCGCGCGGTAAAGGACATCAAGGAACAAGAGGTCTACATGGGCGAGATCCCGCTCATGACGGATACTGGCACCTTTGTCATCAACGGGACCGAACGGGTTATCGTTTCTCAGCTGCATCGCTCCCCGGGTGTATTCTTCGAACACGACAAAGGCAAGACACATTCTTCGGGGAAGCTGCTGTTCTCCGCGCGGGTGATTCCCTACCGGGGTTCCTGGCTCGACTTCGAGTTCGACCCGAAAGACCTTGTGTTTGTCCGGATCGATCGCCGTCGGAAGCTGCCCGCTAGCGTGCTTTTGCGTGCGCTCGGCATGTCGACGAGCGAAATTCTCGATGTGTTTTTCGAGAAAAATGTCTTCACGTTCACTGCGCAAGCCCTACGCTTCAAGCTCATCCCCGAGCGGTTGCGCGGCGAGACGGCAAACTTCGATATCAAGGACAAGGACGGTAAGACCATCGTCGAGTCGGGGCGGCGCATTACGGCTCGGCACGCTCGCTTGATGGAGCAAGCTGGCCTGAAGACGTTGGACGTTCCCGAAGAATTCACTGTTGGTCGCGTGCTCGCAACGGATGTCGTTGACGAGAGCACTGGTGAGGTCATTGCGTCGGCGAACGACGAGATTACCGAGGAGCTTCTGGCGGCCTTCCGCGAGGTGAAGGTGAAGGAATTCACCACGTTGTATACAAACGACGTGGACCGCGGTCCCTACATCTCCGACACCTTGCGTACGGACCCGACGCATACTGCGCTCGAGGCACAAGTCGAGATCTATCGCATGATGCGTCCCGGCGAACCTCCGACCAAGGAAGCCGCACAAACGCTGTTTCACAATTTGTTCTTCAGCGCGGAGCGTTACGATCTCTCGGCGGTCGGACGCATGAAGTTCAACCGACGAGTTGACCGCGACGAGATCACGGGCCCTGGCGTGCTTGACCGGGACGACATCGTTGCGGTGTTGAAGACCTTGATTGACATCAAGAACGGCAAGGGCACGGTGGATGATATCGACCATCTCGGCAATCGGCGCATCCGCAGCGTGGGAGAGATGGCCGAGAACCAATTCCGCATTGGCCTGGTGCGCGTTGAGCGCGCGGTGCGCGAGCGCCTGAGCTTGGCCGAGACCGACGAGCTGATGCCGCAGGAGCTGATCAATGCGAAGCCTGTCTCCGCGGTGGTGAAAGAGTTCTTTGGCTCCAGTCAGCTCTCACAGTTCATGGACCAGAACAATCCGTTGTCCGAGGTGACCCACAAACGGCGGGTCTCTGCGCTCGGCCCGGGTGGGCTCACGCGTGAGCGAGCGGGTTTTGAAGTGCGTGACGTGCATCCGACGCATTACGGTCGGGTCTGTCCTATCGAGACGCCGGAAGGCCCGAACATTGGGCTCATTAATTCCCTCGCGGTCTACGCCCGGACAAATGCGTACGGTTTTCTCGAAACGCCTTACCGTAAGGTGAACAACGGTCGCGTTACCGACGACATCGAGTACTTGTCCGCGATCGAAGAAGGCCAATACGTCATCGCGCAAGCGAACGCTATCTTGGATGATCGCGGGCGTTTGGTTGACGATCTCGTCACCTGCCGGAACCAGAACGAATTCACGCTTTCCGCACCCGAACGGGTGGACTATATGGACGTTTCGCCTCGCCAGATCGTCTCGGTGGCCGCTTCGCTCATTCCGTTCCTCGAGCACGACGATGCCAACCGCGCCCTCATGGGTTCGAACATGCAGCGCCAAGCCGTGCCCACGCTGCGTACCGAGAAACCCTTGGTGGGTACCGGTATGGAGACGTCGGTCGCTATCGACTCCGGCGTGACCGTGGTTGCCGCACGCGGCGGCTCCGTCGACTCGGTGGATGCCGGCCGCATTGTGGTACGGGTGAATGACGACGAGACGGAAGCCGGCGAGCCGGGAGTCGACATCTACACGCTGACGAAGTACACGCGCTCGAACCAGAACACATGTATCAATCAGCGGCCTCTCGCGCGCCCTGGTGACGTTATCTCCAGAGGCGATGTGCTCGCTGACGGGCCCTCCACGGATCTCGGCGAGCTCGCGCTCGGGCAAAACATGCTCGTCGCGTTCATGCCGTGGAACGGGTACAACTTTGAGGATTCCATCCTAATATCCGAGCGCGTGGTCCAAGAGGATCGTTACACCACGATCCACATCGAGGAGCTGGTGTGCGTGGCTCGGGACACGAAACTCGGGGCCGAGGAAATCACGGCCGATATTCCGAACGTTAGTGAGAGCGCCCTGTCGAAGCTCGATGTATCGGGCATCGTTTATGTGGGGGCCGAGGTGGCGCCGGGCGACATTCTCGTGGGGAAGGTCACCCCGAAAGGTGAGACACAGCTTACGCCGGAAGAGAAGCTTCTGCGGGCGATCTTCGGCGAAAAGGCCTCTGATGTTAAGGACACGTCCCTCCGTGTGCCCTCGGGCATGAACGGTACGGTGATCGATGTGCAGGTCTTCACACGCGACGGCGTGGAGAAGGACGCCCGCGCGAAGGAGATCGAGGAGATGGAGCTGGAGAAGGTTCGTAAGGACCTCCAAGACCAGTTCCGCATCGTGCAAGACGACACGTACCAGCGCCTCGAAGCTTTATTGACAGGTAAGGCAGCCGAAGGCGGACCAAACCGCTTGAAGGCAGGGTCGCGCATCACCCCGAGCTACTTGGCGGAGCTGCCGCGGGACAAATGGTTTGAGATTCGGTTGAAGACTGAAGAGTCGAACCGCCAGCTCGAGCTCGCGGCCGAGCAGCTCAAGGCCCAACGTGAGCAGCTTGACGAGTACTTTGAAGAGAAGCGCGCGAAGCTTACGTCGGGCGATGACTTAGCCCCTGGCGTGCTGAAGATGGTAAAGGTCTACCTCGCTGTGAAGCGTCGCGTGCAGCCCGGTGACAAGATGGCGGGGCGGCACGGCAACAAAGGCGTCATCTCCATGATTGTCCCGGTAGAGGACATGCCCTACATGGAGGACGGCACGCCGGTCGACATCGTGCTCAATCCCTTGGGCGTGCCCTCACGGATGAACGTGGGGCAAGTGCTCGAGACCCACCTTGGCTGGGCGGCGAAGGAACTCGGGCGACAGGTCGGCGTGTTGCTCGACAACCAGTCGGCTCCGAAAACGATCCGCGGCACGCTCGACAAGGTGTATTCCGTCGGTGGAAAGAAAAACACCTTGAAAGAGCTCGACGACGAGCAGCTTCTCGAGCTGGCGGGGAATCTGCGTCAAGGGGTCCCGATGGCTACACCGGTATTCGACGGCGCTGCAGAGACGGAGATCAAGGCGATGCTAGCGCTCGCGGGCTTACCCGAGACTGGGCAAACCACGCTGTATGACGGCCGAAGCGGCGACGCTTTTGATCGACCGGTGACCGTCGGTTACATGTACATGCTGAAGCTCAACCACCTAGTGGACGACAAGATGCATGCCCGCTCGACCGGGCCATACAGCTTGGTTACGCAACAACCTTTGGGCGGCAAGGCTCAGTTCGGCGGGCAGCGTTTCGGCGAGATGGAGGTGTGGGCGCTCGAGGCGTATGGCGCCTCCTACACCCTGCAGGAGATGCTCACCGTCAAGTCCGATGACGTGAATGGCCGGACGACGATGTACAAGAACATCGTCGACGGTGACCACCGAATGGAAGCAGGCATGCCGGAGTCGTTCAACGTGCTAATGAAAGAGATCCGCTCGCTCGGTATCGATATCGAGCTCGAGCGCGGTTAGCCCTGAGCTGAAATAGGAGAGATATGCAGTGAAAGATCTACTCAATCTACTGAAACAGCAGGCTCAGGTAGAGGGTTTTGATGCGATCCGTATCGGACTCGCGTCGCCGGACAAGATCCGGTCGTGGTCATATGGAGAGGTCAAGAAGCCGGAGACTATCAACTACCGCACGTTCAAGCCCGAGCGAGATGGCTTGTTCTGCGCAAAGATCTTCGGTCCCGTGAAGGACTACGAATGCCTTTGTGGAAAATACAAGCGCCTTAAGCATCGGGGTGTAATTTGCGAGAAATGCGGCGTTGAAGTGACCTTGGCCAAGGTACGCCGCGAGCGCATGGGCCACATCGAGCTCGCGAGCCCAGTAGCGCATATCTGGTATCTCAAGTCCTTACCTTCGCGCATGGGCTTGCTGCTCGATATGACCTTGCGCGACATCGAACGCATCCTGTATTTCGAGGCGTTCGTGGTCGTGGAGCCGGGCATGACGCAGCTCGACCGGGGCCAGCTGCTCACCGACGACATGTACCTCGAGGCCATAGAGCAATATGGGGACGAATTCGACGCCCGTATGGGTGCCGAGGCGATATACGAGCTGCTGCGCACCATCGACCTGGAAGGCGAGATTGCGAAGGTGCGCGACGATCTTCCGCGCACCGGCTCAGAGACAAAAATTAAGAAGCTCTCGAAGCGCCTGAAGCTGATGGAAGCGTTCAAAACCTCGGGCAATAAGCCGGAGTGGATGGTGCTGAAGGTGTTGCCAGTGCTGCCGCCGGAACTTCGCCCGTTGGTGCCGTTGGATGGCGGACGGTTTGCGACGTCAGACCTCAATGACCTCTACCGGCGTGTCATCAACCGGAACAACCGCCTGAAGCGGCTGCTCGACTTGAATGCGCCAGACATCATCGTGCGCAACGAGAAACGCATGCTCCAAGAGGCGGTCGATGCGTTGCTCGACAACGGTCGGCGTGGACGGGCCATTACGGGCACGAACAAGCGTCCCCTGAAATCGCTAGCCGACATGATCAAGGGTAAGCAGGGGCGGTTCCGGCAAAACTTGCTCGGGAAGCGGGTGGACTACTCTGGACGCTCGGTGATCGTTGTGGGCCCCACGCTAATGCTGCATCAGTGCGGGCTCCCGAAGAAAATGGCGCTCGAGCTCTTCAAGCCATTCGTGTTCGGGAAGCTCGAGCTGCGTGGCTTGGCTACTACGATCAAGGCGGCAAAGAAGCTCGTGGAGCGTGAAGGCCCGGAAGTGTGGGATATCCTCGACGAGGTTATCCGAGAACATCCGGTGCTTCTCAATCGTGCGCCCACGCTGCACCGGCTCGGTATTCAAGCGTTCGAACCGGTGCTGATCGAGGGCAAGGCGATTCAGATGCACCCGCTCGTGTGCACCGCATTCAACGCCGACTTCGACGGCGATCAGATGGCCGTGCACGTGCCGCTTTCCATCGAGGCGCAGCTCGAAGCGCGCACGTTGATGATGTCTACCAACAACATTCTCTCCCCAGCACACGGTGAACCCATCATCGTACCGACCCAAGACGTGGTGCTGGGGCTCTACTACATGACGCGCGAGCGCGCGGAAGCGGTAGGTACCGGCGCCGTGTTCAGCGACATCACTGAGGTTAAGCGGGCTTGGGAGACTGGTGCGGTCGAGCTGCACGCGCGAGTAAAGGTT
>JACLAC010020420.1_pt1 | contig 65145 bp, 48 predicted proteins | sample 8027881 | NCBI WGS metagenome assembly JACLAC01 (sample SAMN15725517, study PRJNA655200) | protist metagenome | isolation source: fluorescence activated cell sorting (FACS) single amplified genomes of... | place: Spain: Blaines Bay Microbial Observatory, Mediterranean Sea | collected 2016-01-19
GCGGTTTTGTTGAAACATGTTGAACTTCATTTTTCTTGAGATCGATGTAAACATTGATCATGTTGTCAGAGAAAACGTCATTTTTAGTCAAGAACTTGTGGTCTTCGTTCAAGCATTTTAGTGCTTCTTCTAGGTTGCTAGCTACTTGTGGTATCGCTAATGATTCTTTCACAGGAAAGTTGTATAGGTTCTTATCTTCCGCAGAGCTAGGATGAATTTTATTTTTGATGCCGTCGATACTCGCCATTAACACAGCCGAAAAAGCTAAGTATGAGTTAGCGTTGAATTAGGGAAACGTGTTTCGATACGTTTGTTCCTAGGGCTCTCTGCATAAGGAATACGGATATGAGGCAGAGCGATTATGCGATGAGTAGGCCAACATTACGGGTTCTTCAAAGTGAGGAGCAAGACATTTATAAGAGTTAGTTGATGCGTTAGTGAAAGCGTTTAATGCTTTAGCGTGCTTAATGATATCGCCTAGTATAGTGAAGATCTGTTTCAGATAGTCCTGCATATTGGTCACCAGCAAACTGATTAGCGCCATTTTTCCAGAAAGATTGATGAATGTGCATGCCAGAACCGTTATCACCAACGATAGGTTTAGGCATGAAAGTCGAGGTTTTACCGTGAACTTGAGCAACGTTATGTACACAGTATTTAAGAATTTGTACTTCGTCTTCTTTTTGCATGAGAGTGTTAAATTTAACACCAATTTTATTTTGATTAGCCGTTTCTACTTCGTGGTGGTGTACTTCAATTTTGAGTCCCATGCTTTCCATTGCACCACACATTGCTACACGAAGATCATGACGAGCATCAACAGGTGGTACCGAGAAATAGCCGCCTTTGATGAAAGGACGGTGGCCTATTTTGTAGAAAGTTAAGCATGCCATAATATTAGTCGCCTGTGATCTGATATAGGGCATGGTTTAATTGCTAAAAGTTTGGTGTTTTCAAAAAAATATAAAAAACAATATTTTAATTTTTTCTAAACACATACTTATTGTATTTTGATTAATGGGAACAATGCGGTTCCGCTTCAGAATGTGAAATTTTGACTGTGCTTTGTTGGAGCGGTCGTCAAGGACATTCTTACTAAAGTTGATAACGTGGAAATATTCTAAAGTGATGTCGTAGGTTAGTGTTTAAAGCCTTAATTATGGATGAGAGTGTGTTGTAAGTATCTAGTTAAACTATCATCACAACGAATAAATAAGTTATCATTGATGAATCTGATTTGAAATTGGAATGGTATATCTTTCGTTGGGGCGTATCTAAGTGTTGCAGTGTGATGGGTCATATTCATGCTTCTTAATTTAATGAAGAAAGGTTGTAATAATGTGGGAATTTACTTGTCTTAGTAATTTCTATGTTATAGTAGTTTTTTGTCACTTTAATGAGATATTTATCAATATAGATACAATCGTGTAAGTTTTCCCTGCATCAAGATCAGATGTGCTTGAAGAGCATTATTGCCCAAATTAATCGGTGGTGTATTTTTCTTGATTCTTAACAAAGAGAACATAAATGTCTAATGATATTAATAAGTTACGTAATGTAGCTATTGTTGCTCATGTTGACCATGGTAAAACAACTTTGGTTGATCAACTTTTAAGTCAATCTGGTACGCTAGATCGTAAAGATCTTGGTTCAGAACGAATCATGGACTCAAATGATCAAGAAAAAGAGCGTGGTATCACTATTTTGTCGAAAAATACGTCAATTATGTGGAATGATTATCGCATTAATATCGTAGATACACCTGGTCACGCTGATTTTGGTGGTGAAGTAGAACGCATATTGTCTATGGTGGATTCTGTACTGTTGCTGGTTGATGCAGTTGATGGTCCAATGCCACAGACTCGCTTTGTAACCTCTAAAGCGTTTGAACGTGGACTTTGTCCAATTGTTGTTATTAATAAAATTGATCGTCTTGGTGCACGACCTGATTGGGTCATGGATCAAGTATTTGATTTATTTGATGATCTTGGTGCTACAGAAGAGCAATTAGATTTCTCTGTTATCTATGCTTCAGCGATTAATGGTATTTCGGGCGATGATCTAGAAAATATGGCGGAAGATATGACGCCTCTTTACCAAATGATTGTTGATAGTGTGCCGGCACCAGATGTTGATCCAGAGGGTATGTTTCAAATGCAAATATCTGCATTGGATTACGATTCTTACGTAGGTGTTATTGGTATCGGTCGAATTACGCGTGGTAGTCTGTTTCCCAACCAACAGGTAGTTATTAAATCTGCCTGTGGTGAAGAGCGTAAAGGTAAAGTTTTAAACATGAAAGGCTACCATGGTCTAGCGCGTGTGGATATTGATAAAGCGGCAGCAGGTGATATCGTTTGTATCACAGGCATTGATAGTTTAAGTATTTCTGACACTTTATGTAGTCCTGAATGCGTTGAAGCTTTATGTGCCTTGTCCGTTGATGAGCCAACCGTTAGCATGACTTTCATGGTGAATGATTCTCCGTTTGCTGGTAAAGAAGGTAAATTTGTTACTTCTAGAAACATCAAAGACCGTTTGGAGCAAGAACTTATTCATAATGTGGCATTATGTGTTAGACAAGGTGACACACCTGACAAATTTATTGTATCAGGTCGTGGGGAACTTCACCTTTCAGTATTGATCGAAAGTATGCGGCGCGAAGGTTTTGAACTAGGTATATCTCGTCCTGAAGTGGTTCAGAGAATCGTTGATGGTAAAGTTCAAGAACCATTTGAACAAGTATTTATCGATGTTGAAGATCGGCATCAAGGTTTGATCATGGAAGAGCTTAGTTTACGTAAAGCTGAGTTAATAAACATGGAGCCAGATAGTAAAGGTCGTGTTCGTCTTGGATTCATGACACCTTCTCGTGGTTTAATTGGTTTTCGGTGTTTGTTTCTGACGCTAACGTCTGGTTCTGGTATTATGACAAGTGTTTTTGATCATTATGGTCCAGTAAAAGAGGGAGGTGTTCGTGGTCGTCAAAATGGCGTATTAGTCAGTATGTCAACAGGTAAAACATCTGCGTACGCTTTGTTTAACTTGCAGAGTCGTGGTCGAATTTTTCTGGGTCATTCGGTTGAAATTTACGAAGGTCAAATCATTGGTATTCATTCACGTGATAACGATTTGTTTGTTAACCCAGTTAAAAGTAAGCATTTAACAAATATTCGTGCATCTAGTATGGATGAAGCTTTGACTTTGACACCACCTATTCGTCATACGCTTGAGCAAGCGCTTGAGTTCATTGAAGACGATGAATTGGTAGAAGTAACACCAAAGAATATTCGTGTTCGTAAAAAATTCTTGACCGAGAAAGAGCTTAAACGTGCTGGTCGTAAGTAAAAAAATAGTTTAAGCAAACAGCTGAACTTACGTCAGTAAATCCGTAAGCGAGAAGAGGTGCCTTCGGGCGTTTTTGTTTTTTCTGGCATTTGCGCAGGCAACTCGTTGGAAAATAATTGATGAACACAAAGGACTAAAGATGGATGAAGTGAGGGATTTCCATGCCAGCAATGCGTGTTTTTGTAGACAAAATTCCTATCTTGGGTATTTGCTTAGGTCATTAAAGCATTGGTTAGATTTTAATAATGACGTAATTTGTGCTGAGAATGTCATGCAGGGCAAAACGTCATTGATTTGTTTTAGAGGTATTGAAAGCCTTAGGTAATGAGTATTCTTAAAAAGTCACGTTAAGAGACTGTTTCTTTTATGGTGCAGGTTGGTGTAGATTTTACTGATGTGTTACCATTTGATTTATTGGGGTTCAGGTGTGTTTTTTTGTTACTGAACACAGTCTAAAAGAAAAAGTTAGTTGAGTGTATATTAAAACTATTAGTAGAAGAGTATTGCTCAGTATTTTTGATTTTAGAAAAAGGCGATGTAAATATTGTTTATAGTTATTGAAATAATAAAATCGGAATAACATTCGCAATAAGTGAACAATGTTTGAAGTTATAGAAAAGAGCAATTATTAATTGCTCTTTTATGTTCAATATTCTGTCCTAAAATAGGTTTAAAACCAGGAGACTTAATCTTGGAAACATTAAGGGAAAGCTTACTCAACGTAATCATACAATGAATTTTCAATTGCAAACTGTAGAGCAGTAATTAAAAATACTGAAGTGGTATTGAGTTTAACGACAAATAGAGTTATTTTAACAGCAGGTGTTAAATTGAAAGCGTTGTTCTGCAGTAATACCAAAAGTGGCAATCGATTATGTTTTATTTAGACTGTCGATCGTATGGTGTCTGAAAGCAAACTAGCACCATAGATTGTTTTATTAGTTTCCTGAATCACGGCTTAATTTATCGTTACGTAGTCAAAGATAAAGGCCTCCATAAGGTAAGTTTTATCTATTATTGAGATAAGACCCTAAGACCCTAAGACCCTAAGACAATAGGCATTGGCGTTACTGGTTAGAGGAAATGGCAAGCAAAGTTTTATTCCTGATAGCGATCGATTAACGAATGACTAGAGATTATCGAGTCCCGTAAGTGGTTAGGAAACTAGGGAGCGGATGTGTATTTAGGTCTTTACTCATAATTGAGAGAGTAGTAGGGGTAAGCGAGTATTTTAACGGTGTGTTGAGACCATACTTCCTAAAGGGCAAAGATATACAAACCATTGGTTACGAGTATTTTGCTGAAGTAGAACGAAGGGTAAACCTGAGACTGAAGATATCTGAGGCATAGGTAGCCTGACGTTGTTTTAAATTAGGTTAAGTCAGATTGCTCAGATTGCATAGGAAAGTATTGTACTCAAGAATTGAATTTGCAGATCAATCCATTTTGTTGTGTTTACGAAGTTGAGTCAGCATCGTAGACTGACCTTTGGATACCATGAAAATTTTAAACTTGTTTATAAAACAAGTCACCTTTTTACTAATTGCTGTTACAAACTCATAACTTAAAGTTTATTATATGATCTTGTCGAGTATGTTTTCGTTTGATGTTACTTGGTGCTCCCGTAATAGTTCGCCGATTTCCAGCTGCGAACTTATTTTAGGACGAGACATAATGAAGAAAAAGGGAGATCACATTGAGCGCAATTCTCTTTTTGTTTGAACTTTTTCCTAAATAAAACAATCATTATCTCACTATAATCGCATTTCTATGCTAGCATTAATCATGTGTTGTTTAGCTTCCAGAATACTATATTCACCAAAGTGAAAAATACTGGCGGCCAGTACTGCATCCGCTTTTCCTTCAATCACGCCATCAACTAAATGCTGCAAACTACCTACGCCACCAGAGGCGATGACAGGCACATGAACGGCTTCACTGACAGAACGAGTTATGTTAAGGTCGAAGCCATTTTTGGTACCATCTCTGTCCATACTCGTCAGGAGAATTTCTCCTGCGCCGTATTCGACCATTTTTTTGGCCCACTCTACTACGTCTAAACTCATTGGCCTACGGCCACCGTGAGTGAATATCTCCCACTTATCAGGCTTACCTTCAACACTATTTTTTTCGCATCAATAGCGATCACTATACATTGAGAGCCAAAACGCTGTGCTGCTTCACGGACGAATTCAGGGTTAAAAACGGCTGCTGTATTAATGGCGATCTTGTCTGCACCGGCATTGAGCATGTGGCGAATGTCTTCACAGGTGCGAATGCCGCCACCAACGGTGAGAGGGATAAATACTTGGCTGGCAATGACTTCGACCATATTTACTGTAGTTGCACGGTCATCGGAACTGGCAGTGATGTCTAAAAAAATGATTTCATCTGCGCCTTGTTCGTTGTAGCGTTTGGCAACTTCTACTGGATCACCAACATTTTGGATATCTAAGAATTGTACACCTTTTACCACACAGCCATTTTTCACATCGAGGCACGGAATAATACGTTTTGTTAAACCCATAGTTGGCTTCTAATCTTTGAGAAACCTTTATACGACTGTTTTGCATTAAATGTCGTGAAAAGGGTATCTGGAAAAACCTCTTCTTAGACGGTAATTGATTGTTATGATTTTCCATTCCATTGAAGAAAATTTTTATAAAACTGTAGGCCATCTTTATGACTTTTCTCTGGGTGGAATTGCACTGCGAAAACATTATTACGAGCTAATGCTACACAAAATTCTAAACCATATTCACAGGTGCCAGCCACTTCTGCTTTGTTTTCAGGCACAACATAAAAGCTGTGTACGAAGTAGAAACTAGCTTGATCCGGAATGTTTTCCCACAAAGGGTGATCAATAGTTTGCCTGACTTGATTCCATCCCATGTGGGGTACTTTTAGTTTACCACCATTGTGGTTTTTGTGGGATTCGCTAAAAAAAAGGGTATTGCCTTTGAAGTGATTTAGACAATCGACGCCTCCATTTTCTTCACTACGAGACATCAGCGATTGAATGCCCACACAAATGGCTAAAAAAGATTTTTCCACCATCGCCTTGCGAATACTAGGTACTAGATTCGTTGAATGTATTTCACCGATACAATCACGAATTGCGCCTACACCAGGAAGTAACACTCGATCAGCGGAATCAATCATAGCAGGGTCGCTTGTTACCACGACTTCAGTATTTTTATCTGCCACATACTCAAGCGCTTTAGTGACCGAATGTAAGTTGCCCATACCATAATCAATAACAGCAACAACGGATTTCTTTATATCATTCTTTAAATCACCCATAAGAAATTCCTACAAACAACCTCTTGTTGACGGCATTTGGTCTATCATACGTTTGTCTACCTCCAGCGCCATACGTAAGGCACGACCGAATGCTTTAAAAATAGTTTCCGCCTGATGATGTGTGTTTTTACCCCGAAGATTATCTAAGTGTAAGGTTACTTTGGCATGATTGACAAAACCATGGAAAAACTCGAAAAACAAATCCACATCAAAACTGCCAACGGAACTGCGGATAAATGGTACGTGCATTTCAAGGCCTGGTCGTCCAGAAAAATCAATGACAACGCGCGACAAGGCTTCATCCAATGGGATATAGGCATAGCCATAACTCTTGATGCTTTTTTTGTCTCCAACGGCTTTATCAAAGGCTTGTCCTATAGTGATGCCAAGATCTTCCACTGTATGATGAGCGACTTTATTCAGCATGTGATCAAGAAACGGGATGCCTGTTTCACAGTTAAACTTACCGATACCATCCAAGTTTATCGATACTTTGATTTACGTTTCAAACGTACTACACTCGACATTAGCAATCCGATCAGACATTGAAACTTCTCCTCAGTGAGGTGCCATGACTTAATGAGATCTGAGTCCCTTAATATTATGTTACAAGAATTAGGTTTGCATTATACAGTTTGGCATCGTTGGTTTCTATTCTTTACCCACGGCATTTTTAATAGTTTATTATAATAAGATCGATAAATGTCTATTCGAGTAATATGATAGAGCTATTGAATTAGCTGAAATGATTTTAGATAATGAGTTTTAGGAAGTCAGGTATGGTGTAGTTAAATGAAATCAATGCTTCTTAATCGGTATTATTTTTTGCGCTAAATTATCGCATCGGTAAAGTATGGTCATGTTCTTTAGTAAATCCCGATGATTTTAAAGAGGGAATTCAAAAAGTAATTCTGAAAAAAAACTGATATATATTTACACATGGATCGCCTACTGATCTTTTTTTCACACAATAGAATTAAATACGTCAAAATTAGATATGAATGTGCCAAAAGAAAGCTTAATTCACTACTACTTATGCAAAAAGTGAACAACCAAATGCCTATCGAGTGTGTGCAACCATAGATGGTAAGATCGAGGACAGTGCAGGCCCGTTTTTTGAAGCCAACTTATGCGATTATAATGGTGATGGAATCAAAGAAAAACCGTTTGAGATTCTGTATATAGGTGGTATTGAGCCAACAACTGAAAATATTGCCTCTTTAACAAAAACACCATCTACTGTGAGTAGCACAGTAGATGGTGTGGCGATTTCTGAAACTTTAGTTTCCACCAGTATTCGTGAATCTAAGCAAGTAAGGAGGTCTGTGTATGCAGATCCTATTACGAGTAAAGAAAATCAGTTTTTACAAAAAGATTCAATGTTGAAATTTGATTCAACAGTCAATATTCAAGGGATTCCTCCTTTTTCAAAACCTCTGCTTGTTGATTTGGAATTAACTGGATTCGATCCAACCAATCGTAATTTTTTTATTCCTATTGATTTGGCAGATTCAACTCAATTTACTTTGGCAAATACTGATAATTTTATTCAGAATGGATAAGGTACTGGTGAACTGTAGAGTGTATTGTTTGATAGAGATGGTTGCTTAAGTGCAATCTATACTAACTAACAAACACCTACATTAGGTCGAATCGCGTTAGCAAGCTTTGATAATATCGAGGGATTGACGCCGGTTGGTGATACTGCTTGGGTTTCTAGCTCTAATTCTGGTCCAGCTAATGTTGAGCGTTCTAATAGTATTACTCTAGGGAGCATTTAGAGAGGTGCATTGTAAGAATCTAGCGTCGACTTGACCTCTGAATTAGTCGATTGGATTATTGTACAACGTAATTATCAAGCAAATAGTAAAACGCTAGAAACAGAGAACACTGTCACTCAAACTACTATTAATTTGTGCTAATTTTTACAAAAGAGATTATTGTAATCGGGGTTATTTATTACCCCGGCCCTTTTCACTTTGTTTTGAGGATTTTGTTTCATTCCGAAATGAGTTTTATAGCTAAAAAACCTAATTATGGGGACATCAAATGAAATCATTGTGTTCACACGATCATACAATGCTTTTTGAAAAAGGTGATACAATTTTAATAAACACGTTCAAAAAATTAATGACATCCAAGGTTAATCCGTCGTGCTGATTTGATTTTGAGAATATGGGTAGCCTCTTGCTTGGTTTATCAAGCAAGAGGCTACCCATATTCTCAATCTTATAAAGTGAAAACACTCAGCTTAAACAATTAAACGACTTTAGGTGAGAATTGGAAGATGAGCAATTAAAAATTTAAGTATGGAACAGGTCTTCAAAAAAATATATTGCCAAAGAGCGTAATGTTTTCAAATTCAAACGAGAATCGGTTTTAGTCGTTTTTGCCAACTTTTTATCAGTTAAAGATTTTGTCATTAAAGTGACGTTGATTTAAGTCTCATTATTTGAGTGAAAAAGGTCTTTTAGTAAACCCCAAACGTCATTATACCAAGACGACAAAAAGTAACCGCAATGGATAAGCGTTCAAATTCATTAAAGAATTGTCAGCTGACAAGATTTGAAGAAATGGTTGTCAACGATATTGTTTATGTTAAGAACGATGAAGAAGTCTGTGATGGAAAGGATAAATGAAAGACTAAAGTAAGAATTTTTAACTGAGCAATGTAAGATACTTAGAGAACGAAAGGAAATTGTCAATGAGTCTACACTGGCTTGACAAAAATTAGTAATGCATTTTGTGACGAGATAGATTAAGTTTGTTCTTTAAACAAATAATTCATTAAGCTTTTCTAATAAAAGAACAGACTATGTAAATTGTTTATGCTTATCTTCGTGAGACAGTAATGCAACCAGTTGATAATTTTGCGCCTCGAGTGTTGGCGTGGTTTGACAAATACGGACGTAAAAATCTTCCATGGCAAGAAAATAAAACACCTTATCGTGTTTGGATTTCTGAAATCATGTTGCAACAAACACGAGTGACGACGGTAATTCCCTATTACAATAAATTTATGCAATCCTTTCCGATCGTTGATGTGCTTGCAAAAGCTAATCAAAACAGCGTACTTGCCCATTGGAGTGGCTTGGGATATTACGCACGTGCTAGATATATGCATAAAGCAGCTAGAATACTCGTAGACGAATTTGAATCTGAGTTTCCTAATACAGTTGCAGGTTTGTGTGAATTACCTGGTATCGGACGTTCCACTGCGTCGGCTATTTTATCCATTTCGCGTGGTATTAAAACAGCGATACTCGATGGTAATGTAAAACGAGTATTGGGAAGATTTCATGCTGTATCCTCTTGTCCGGGAGAGAAGAAAACGGAAATGGCTATGTGGGATCTAGCAGAGCGTTATATGCCAAGCGAGCGCTGTAGTGATTACACTCAAGCCATAATGGATCTTGGTGCAACCTTGTGTACTCGTTTTAAACCGAAATGTTTGTTGTGTCCTTTGGAGGAAGACTGTCTTGCAAGAAAAACAGAAGATCCGATGCGATTTCCAATTCGTAAACTAAAAAAAGTCGCTAAACCGGAAAAAAGCCTGCAATGTCTGGTGTTATCCAATGAACAACAAGTATTGATGGAGAAACGGCCTCAGACGGGTATCTGGGGAGGATTGTGGAGTTTACCAGAGTTTTCTAGCGAAGAAGATATAGTAATGCATACAGAGCAACGTTTTCAAACTCAGGTGACTAATATCACACCGTTAAACTCTTTTCGGCACACTTTTAGCCATTACCATTTAGATATAGAGCCAAGTTATATTCGAATTGACGAAATAAGTGTGATGATAGAGGAGAAATATCAGTGGTTTTCTTGGAAGGATGCGATTGCACTTGGCTTACCTACTCCAATCCGAAGTTTGTTGAATGAGGTGAGAAACTTAATTGGGACTTAATTTTTTAACTTAGTATCAGCATCAATTTTACTGTCGACACTGAGGGTATTTTTTTGAGACTTTCATCACTCGACAGGTTTGTTTTCATATTCGTAAATAAGATCTTCATTATGGTTCTAAATCGGGTGGTTTTGCTATTTTTTCGTAAGTAATTTCAATGACAAAGTCTAATTTCTTCTAGGGACTAATTATCAAGCCTAATAAAATATCAAACGACTTTTGATATTTTATTAGGCTGTTTAGACTATAAATCATTGTATTTTTTAGAAGGCATTTGTGTTTTATTTTTCCTCTAGCCCCGTTGTGTGAACCTACTTGGCAAGCTAAATTGGTGTATTTAATGGATCTGCATGATAAAAAAACTGTCTTTATCTGCGTTGTTAGACAAGTTACCGTCTGTAAGATCAGTCTTACGCTTTGAATAGTTTGATAATCATTTTGTGTCGTGTTTCAACAAAAACCTCTGGTGCTATTGATGGTAAATGCCACCAATCACACAAGTATTGATAGACATTGGATTAGGGCCAATTTTTACGCTTAAATTGCGTTAGTAATTAATTAGCTTGTGCGCCTTGATAATAACTGATTGGAGAAAAATATGATAATCCTGATCGTGAACACGATGACCTCTACACTGATCAGACAATTACATCGATAATAGAATCTATCATCAGCTATTCAGATAAATTAGTTCCTGCCACACAAAAAGTTACCGGAAAATGTCGAACTTTGGCCTCTCTAAGCATCAAGCATACTTCATTTTCATCATTTTTTACCCTATTGGAAACCTTCACATGAAATCGTGAGCAAAGACAAGACAAAAATAGATGAAAAAGCAGAGTTTATGGGTTGGTTTATAAACGAGCATTTTGAATGTGCTTTATAACACTATAATTGACACGCATGGTAGTCACCCAAAGATCTTTATTAATCAGATAATTCTATAAAACTATTTTTTAATTAGTTTTGGCTTTATTATTCAACAAGGCTAGTGTAAACTTAACTTGTATTTTAAAAGGTAAATGTATGTTATTTAGGTATACAAAACGTGAATATCCAATAATAGTGGATATAGCATGTCTTTGAACGTGCTTATTGAAAGGGTTTTTTGATGAAAACTTTTACAGCTAAACATGCTGAAATATGTCGCGATTGGTTTGTGGTAGATGCTGAAGGCAAAACTCTGGGCCGTTTGGCTACTGGAATTGTTCGTTATTTACGCGGTAAGCATAAAGCGGAGTACACTCCACATGTTGATACTGGTGATTACATTGTCGTTATCAACGCTGAGAAGGTTCATGTTACTGGTAACAAAGTTGCTGCGAAACAGTACTACCATCATACTAGCTACCCAGGTGGCTTGCGTTCTATGAATTTCGAGAAGTTGATTGATTATGCTCCAGAGCGTATTCTTGAAATCGCCGTAAAGGGTATGTTGCCGAAAGGTCCTTTAGGCCGCGCAATGTATAAGAAAATGAAAGTGTACGCTGGTACTGCGCATCCACACGTTGCTCAACAGCCTCAAGTCCTTAACATTTAATACGGAAGATCATTATGTCAGCTACTCAATATTATGGTACAGGTCGTCGTAAAACGTCTAGCGCTCGTGTTTTTCTTAAAGCTGGGGTTGGTAACCTGATTATCAATAATCGTACTCTTGTTCAGTACTTTGGTCGTGAGACAGCTCGAATGGTTGTTCGTCAGCCTCTCGAGCTTGTTGACGCTACTGAAAAATTTGATGTTTACATCACGGTTAAAGGTGGTGGTATTTCTGGTCAAGCTGGTGCGATTTGTCACGGGGTTACTCGTGCATTGATGCAATATGATGAAACGCTACGCAGTACCTTGCGTTCTGCAGGATTTGTTACTCGTGACTCTCGTGAAGTTGAACGTAAGAAAGTGGGTTTGCGTGCAGCACGCCGCCGTCCTCAGTTTTCAAAACGTTAATTTTTTTTCTAAGTTGTTACTGAAACGCTTGGTGTTTTTTATCAAGCGTTTTTTTAGAGTTAGTTGGGTTACTATTCTTTTCTACGGATTATAGAGTTAACGATGTTTATTCAACAGAATGTTATTTGTTGCGTGTTTTTTTTCCGCAAGCCCCATTGCTTGTAAGTTCTGTTGGTTTTGTGATGTCCTTTATTTGTTTTTAGCAGCTTTCTGATGAGGTTGAGCAAGAAATAAATTCTTTTGTTCATAATAGATGTGAACAAACTCGAAGAAAGTTAGCAAATCACAGTTCCGTAGCAGGGTAGGCATGATTTGGATTGTGTGACACGCTTCTTAGATGATTGCAAATTTATTGAAATTAACTGGTTAACTTGTAAATCCCGATTCCTTGGTTGCTCTTCAACATTATTGTCCTAATGTAATTAAGCATTATCAAGACTACTCTTGGTTTGATGAGTGTATCTGTTTTTGTCATAGTTCGCGGTTTGATTTGGTTAAGCAAATATACAAAAATTATCTTGAGATAATGGGTTTGGTTTTGCCGCTTTATTACTCTAAGGATTCCAGCATCATTGTTCTGGATGTCATGAACTAGAGTTGAGTTTATGCGCCATGAAACGATTGTAAATGATTTAGATATGTTTGATTCTTTATTTATAGAAAAACCTATTACCAAAATATGCTAGAATGTTTGATTGAATCATGTCATCTATGATAAAGAAAGACACAAAGCAGTGGTTTGGTGTGAAGGTGCCGTACTCGACACTGGAAGCGAAGCGACAAAGTCCGAACTGAGTTTTGTTGTTACTTGCGAAGTTACTTATACCAAGACCCAATTGCTGGGTGTAAATGATTTACTTATTTATAATTTTATGCCAAATTTTCTTGAGTCTTCACAAGGAGAAAAGCACTTTGAGTACCGAAATGGCAAGATGTTGGGTAAAAATAGGCGCGTTGCACTTTTGTTATGGTAGGTGAAAACATAGGTAAATTATTTGATAAAAATTTTAAGAAAGTGATCTATGATATTGTGAAACTTTCACTACACGATAGATCTTTCCTGTAGTGAAAGAGAATCAGCTGGTTTAGAAATGCTGCTTTTTATCGCTTTGTTTAGTGTGTTTGTTTTTTTTTAAGAAAGAGGTTATACATGGGTGTTGTTGCTAAGCGCTCTTCAATGACGTTCTTCTCCGATGGTGAAGATCATTATAGTCATCGAGTTCGTATTGTTTTGGCTGAAAAAGCTGTTACTGTTGATATCATTGATGTAGACCTTTTAAATAAGCCAGAAAAGTTGGCTGACGTGAATCCGTATAATGAGTTACCTACGTTGCTAGATCGTGATCTAGTGCTTTACGAGCCAAACGTCATGATGGAATATTTGGATGAGCGTTTCCCGCATCCACCTTTATTGCCAGTCTATCCTGTAGCTCGTGCTGAAAGTCGTTTGTATATGTATCGTATTCAACGTGATTGGGCAAAATTAACTGATTTGATTCTTTTTAGCAAGGATCAGGAATCCGTTGCTAAATCTCAGAAGGAGTTACGTGAAAGTTTAGTTAGTGTGTCTCCTATCTTTGATGAAAAAACCTACTTTATGAGAAATGAGTTTACCATTGTGGATTGCTGTTTAGCTCCCATCTTGTGGCGTTTGCCTTCTTTAGGCGTGGATATTCCAAAAGATCAAGCTCGAGCTTTGTATAAATATATGGATTTGGTGTTTGATCGTGAATCTTTTAAAGAAAGCTTATCTGAAGCAGAACAAGAAATGCGTTTATACTAAGTTTTGTTGTAATTTGTTCTGTACTTTGATTAGCTTTAATTTGTATTTATAGTTTTCTGCTTTAACGTCAATGCTGTCGGTAACAACTAAGAATCCTTTTTTTATGCTAGTTAGTTTAGTCTTTCATGAAAAACAGTGACAAAAACGATTTTTATTTTATAATTATAGAAGCAGAATAATGTAGGAGCGGTAATGCTATCGAAAAGACCTTATTTATTAAACGCTGCTTATAGTTGGATTTCTGATAATGATATGACGCCATATCTTTTAGTTGATGCCGATAATGCTAGCGTGGTTGTTCCTCGAGAATTCGTTAAAGACGGTCAAATAGTGTTAGATATTAGTGTGTCTGCTGGGCATCATCTTATCATGGATAAAGAGGGTGTTTCTTTTAATGCGCGTTTTGGGGGGAAACCTATGGAAGTATTTGTGCCTATTCAAGCGGCATTGGCACTGTATGCACAAGAAAATGGTGATGGTTTTGTTTTTCCTGATGAAGATTTTCCTGAACAGTCTATCGAGCCAACGCTACCAAAGCCACCTGAGAAAGGCTTTACCTTGAGGGTGGTTAAGTAGCTTTTAGAGTATAGAATATAAAGATTAATTACTAAACTGAGAGCTTTCTAATAAGCTCTCAGTTTAGTAATTAATCCTCGCCAAACGGCGGAGGTTTTCTGTGATGTTGGTATGCGTTTAAAGAGTGTCTCAAGCTCAGTTTTTATTAGAGTCTATTTTTGTCAGCAAGTAATGTCTTTTATGGCCGCTTGTTTTTTAGAACTGATCGTGTGATTGATTTTTCTTTTCTTTACTATGTCGTTAAAATTTTTTACTGTGCAGAAACTGGTCGTTCAGTCTTTGATCCTACTCTGATGTTCAAGTGTTTCGTTTTGAAAAATGTTAACGGTTTTTGTTAAGCCGTTTAATCGTTTGAATTGGGGGTCCTTCTTTATCTAGGGAATCTGCACATGTTTAACATCTTGATCATTGGTAGACCAGTTCACCTTGTCGTGTTTGTAAATCATGTTGCTTTTTGAGATCGCTGCTATAACCTGTAATTTAGAGCTAATTGTGTGACTATGTTAAGTACGTTTTCGCTTAGCATTTCCATAAGAGGTATTTTAATCATCAATCTATTTTTGAATAGAATTCAATATTGATAAAAAACATTTTAACAAGATTCAAGTGATACGAGAACGCTAAGTTTTGGATAAAATGGTTGAAGGAGGAGCGGTTAGCTCATGGAAATGCGGGTTATTTCATGTCTACTTTCTGTTACAGTATTTAAGTATAGAAGGCCATTTTTGTAAACGTGAATATGTCCAAAAAAATAAGTGTATACAGAAAAAAGGTAGTTAAAATACTCCTATTTGTCATGCGGGAAAACAGTAAAGAGCGGGCTAATGAGCATGGATTAACGGAGGTTAATAGACGTTTTTTTATGCACAAAGAAAAGAAATTGTATAATATAGTTTTATAGGTGAGAAAAAACTACATAGCTATTAACATGACTGATTTAGAGAAAATAAAAAAGTCCAAATATGGTGTTTTTTAACAGTGGTTGCTCAAAATTTTAATAATATAGCTTCAATGTTGACGTAATACCCTAAAAACTCCTCACTAAGAATATTGAGATTTATTCAGTAATCTGGGAGTTTTTTAGGAAGTTTTTTGTGTTTTTCCTGATAGTTTTTATTCTTCATGTCCAAACAATTGGCGTTCGAGTAAATCAATTAATGTGTGAATTATAGTGATTTGGCATTCGTGTACGTGAGCTGTGCCTAGTAGATTTATTTTTATTTCTATATCATCACGAGAGGTAAGTGAAGAGACGTTTTTTGCTTCTGGGCTCGTCAAGGCAACGATACTCATTTTGCGCTCGTGAGCGGCTTGAATAGCTTGGATAATAGGTGATGTGTTGCCCTTGTTGGCAATTAAAAACAATATATCGCTAGGATTACCAATAGCTGTAATTTGTTTTGAGTATACGTCATGGTAACTGTCATTATGAGAAATGGCTATTAGTGCTGACGCATCTCCACCAAGGTTGATAGCGGGGAGTCCTGGTCTTTCTCTGTCCATTCTGTCTAGCATTAAAGTACTAAAGTATTGGGCTAGATGGGTGCTTGTACTATTACCGATACAAACGACTTTTCCTCCAGAAGCAATACTAGAAAAAATGACTCTTGCGGCATGCTCAATATAAGGGGGCAAGCCCTCTAATGCTTGTTGCTGAGCTTCGAAGCTTTGGGTAAGTTGAGTATAAATTACTTCTTGAAAATCCATGGTGGTTAAATACAGCTTTGAGTCAGGTTAAATGTTGGGAATCTCATTGCTTTTTAAGCAATGACTGCATCAAAACGACAGTCTTGATTTTGCTTATTGTTTTTTGTAGTCAATTAGAGATAGTAAGCCTCACTTTCTTTAATTTATAGTCATTAAGACTTTCGGAAGTGCTTCCATGGTCTTGTATTAACACAGTAACGAATTTCGACAAAAATGTAGATGGTTTTGTTAAAAAAATCAGAGCAATTTTACTTATGTGGCAATGGTAATTGTGTTCTACAAACTCGAGATTTTTTTGAATTAAAAAGATCTTAGTAAGTTGTTCTATTTTTTTGCCGTTATTTTTTTGGATATTTCCTTTTTTTGCACAATTGTGTACTTGTTGCACGTACCACATGTCCATTTCGATAAGTCATTATTTCTGGTCGATTATGAAATGTACCATATTTATCCATAGTAATAATGCCTGTGTTTGCTGACAATTTTGTTGTTGGTAATTGAACAAATAATTGATAACGGTTTGCTAAGAGATAAGCATCCGCTCCTAATGCATGTAAACGATTAAGAATATTAGAGTTTTTTTCGGTAGAAACTTCCTCAAGAGCATTTTTCTCTTGAATGATAGATGGTATTTCAGCAAACAAAATATGTTCTATGTCGTTAAAATTCATACTTTTTTCTGGTGGCGTATCATCCAATGTACTGCTTGCCAACATTGGGATGTTTTGAGAAAAGTTAAAATTTAATAGTGGACGAATTTGTTTAGCATCACTTAGTGTACCTACGAAATAAACACAGTCAAGATCTTGACGAGGTCGTACTTCGGTATTTAGGTCTTCATCAACCCAGTTTTGAATAGAATGAATACGTGATTTACTTTCATTTATTAGCAAGAGTTTTTGAACGGCCTCTTTTCGACTCTTAAAGGTATTATCATAGGATAAATCGGCTGTTATGTTGATATTGGCTTTTGTAGTGGCCGCACGAAATTCATTGCTTTGGCGTAAAGCCCAAGTGCTTTGTGTGCTTAAAATAGCCGATTTTTTAACTCCTACTTGTTTCGTAAACGAAATTAGCTCATCAATGTCATCTTTTGTATCTAAGGAGAAGTAGTATAGGTTGGGAATTCTTTGATCATGTGATATCTGATTTAAGGCAATCACAGGATGTTGTAAGTCCATACGACTGATTTTTGTCACATTGTTCTTTTCCAAAGGTCCTATAATCACATCAGGATTTTGAGCATCTGCAGCATTCAGCGCATTTTGAATATTCGTATAATCATCCGTGTTAATGATTGTAATGTTTGCTCTAGGTGAACGCTGATAGTAGTAGGCATTTAAAAAACCATTCATTATAGCTTGCGATGCTTTGTTTAGTTTTCCACCCATGGGTAACATCAAAACGATCTTTTCGGGTACTATGTCATTTAGATTCGCGATGATTTTGAAGTCTTGGGGTTCGTTAATGGCTGCTGGATGATCTGAGTTGTTAGCCTGCCACTTTTTGTAGGCGGTAAGTTGCTGTTTAATCGATAATGTTTGGTCTCTTAAAATTCGATTGATTTTAAAAAAACCTTTCAAAATGGGTGAGGTCGTTTTATCAAGGTCAGCCATTTCGCTTTCAGTTAAGTTTTGTACTGCGTGCCAGAGTTTTACTTCGTTTTGTTGTTTTTCTTCACCTTTAGGAAGATTATTGCTAAGTAAAGACATACGAATTTTGACGATCTCAGGTCGGCTATTGGTATGCTTTAAAATTTTTTTCTTGGTTTTTTCTAAAAGGAAATTTTTACCAAGATAGTCTGCAGAGGTCAAGTTTTGCACTTGATTATGAGGATTAGTCAATTCTTTGGAGACTTTGTTAGGTAATGGACGATAAATATTTGGAATCAATTCATTTCCTCTTATGCTACCCTGCTGGGTATAGCCATTTGTTGAATAAATGTCTTGTTGGGATTTTAAATCTACCGAGCTACAAGAATTTATCAGAAAAGTACAAATAGTTAATGATATGATTCCATAATTAATCAGGTTCATAAATTTATAAATTATAGATACAAGAGGTAATATGGTATCACATAGTTGTTAGCCCAAAGTGATAATATCACCTCTGTCCCAAGCTAAAATGTCCTCTTTTTTATCAGAAAAAGACATGTCAGAGGAGTTTTTTCATATTGATTCATCAGGAGCTAGATGATGTTTCATCATTTGATTTGTTATCGGTAAACACAGTACCCAAATCACGGTAGTGAAATGATTAATTAAATATTGGTATTTTCCAAGTAGAACACTTATTGAGGTGCTATCGCAATCTTATTCCCGTTGGACTTATTAATGTTTCATGAGGCAAAAAAACCAATAATATGATTTCTCACGTCGTCCGCTAACAAGCCTGATTTTTAATCCGTTATCATTATCTGATTATTCTGCCACTTTTATGTATGAGAAATTGACAAAACAACATGGATGTAGGTTTTCAGTTGAGACACTATGTTAGTTGATGATGAAGGCAGTTCAGTTGGCACTCTAAATTACGTAAATAAGCTAGTTTTTATCAAGTTCATATAAGACGTCCGTTTGTCGGATGATAATCCTATCCTTTAATAAATTTGGATTCTTTTTCATCTAATGGTTATTCTTTTGTGCAGTCGTTTAATTGTTTGAACTTAGGTTTATTATGCTAGTTTAGCCAATATTTGGCTGGAAAAACATACAGAGAAGATGGATGTTTTCTATATTATCAACCTAATTTGCCAGTTTTCATTTTAATATCTTTCAAAACGATAATCGTCCGTTCTGATGGCAGGAAGATAGTAGAATTTTAGTATAGAAAAATTCTTTTATACGAATTTTCAAGTTTGAGAAATTAATGAAAAAAGGAACTAGTCGAAGACAACCTTTTTTTTAAAGCAAATATTAATAGAGATTTTTTTGCAGCGATAGTGGTGTCAATATAGCGTTTTAAATAGACTCAATATACTTATTTACACTCGATTTTTTATCCATTTTTGCTTATTTTTTGCGTGAGGATCTCATAACAAAATAAAAAATTAGCTAAACTTTTCTTCAAGTTTTTCATCCATCAGGGTTTGCCACTCTTGGTCAATTGGCGCTTCAAACAACATTTTTTTACCTTTCAACATAACGTCTAAATGTGTTGCATGAAGGCAAAGTCTCTTAAAGCCGATCATTTTAGTTTCCTTTAACAGCTCATCTGGTGAGTATTTATCATCACCCACAATCGGATAACCCGCATGAAGCGTGTGTACACGAATTTGGTGCGTTCGTCCTGTCACGGGTTCACATTTTACCAAACTATAACCTTCAAATCGCCTGACTAATTTAAACCGCGTTAAGCTTTCTTTACCATTCGTATGGACTCTAACTACACGCTCTCCCGATTGTAGCTCATTTTTAAGCAGTGGTGCGTTGACTTGCAACTTGCATTTTGGCCAGCTTCCATGTACCAAGGCGAAATACGTTTTTTGCACCCCCTCTTTTTTTCTTAGCGCAGTATGTAATTCTTTTAATACACTACGCTTTTTTGCTATCATAATTAAACCAGAGGTATCGCGATCTAATCGATGAACAAGCTCAATGAACTTTTCTTGGGGGCGCATTTGACGAATTACTTCCACTAATCCAAAATTCAGACCACTACCACCATGGACTGCCAAACCTGATGATTTGTTGACAACCATTAAACCTTTGTCTTCGTAGACAATATACGACTCAATCTCATTTTTTAATCTGTCAGGCAATATTGGCTTGTTAGATTTAGGGCTAACCACAATTGGGGAAATGCGAATCAAATCATCATGTGCCAAACGATAATTAGGTTTTGTACGTTTTTTGTTAACGCGGACTTCCCCCTTTCTCAGTAATTTGTAAATTCTTCCTTTAGGCACTTTTTTTAGTAAGGTAATCAAAAAGTTATCAATTCGCTGACCGAAATTATTGTCATTTACAGTGACATAGCAAACCCTTGGACGAGCGTCTGAATTTTGTTTTGAATTTGACATAACCAAAGATTGGTTTCCTTTATAATTGAAGCACTTAGTTTTTACTGCTATATTCACACTCGCAGAGGGTAATGAGGCAACAAAACACCTTGAAGATGAGACACTGATTTCTTTATCTTACCTCTGTGACAGTTAAACTTAAATAGTAAACCACATGATTCGGATAATTCTGTTTCAGTGGAAGGGATTCTCGTTGGTTGTACGACCGTGAGTTCGCGTCGTTTCGTAGATGAAATACAAATCGTAGATGAAATACAAAAAACGAGACTGGTATAGAGACTTTTTGTTATTGATTTGGTGGCGACCGCATAAAAAACGTTTTATTTTGATAAACGCATTGCGTACTCCATTGCTAAAACACGACGAAACAGCCCCATCAACACTTGGGCTATCGCATTATAATGTGGCTTCCTTTCAACTGAACATTTGTTCGCATCAACTAACAGAGTTCAAAAACATAATGATTAGAATGTTAATAAATGCAACTCAACAAGAGGAGTTGCGAGTCGCTCTTGTCGATGGACAGCGTCTATGTGATCTTGATATTGAATCTTGTTCACGTGAGCGGAAAAAAGCTAACATTTACAAAGGGCGTATTACTCGTATTGAACCGAGTCTAGAAGCGGCTTTTGTAGACTTTGGTGTTGAACGCCATGGATTCCTTCCTTTAAAAGAAATTTCCAAAACTTACTTTTCTAAAAAATCGAACCACGACAGTCGAATCAATATCAAAGATGCATTAAATGAAAGTCAAGAAGTGATAGTACAGGTAGACAAAGAAGAGCGAGGTAACAAAGGTGCAGCACTAACAACCTTCGTTAGCCTCGCTGGTCGTTATTTGGTATTGATGCCAAATAACCCTCGGGTTTGTGGTATTTCTCGCCGTATTGATGGTGATGAACGCTTACAATTAAAAGAAGCTATTTCTGACTTAAGTACACCAGAGAATAGTGGATTAATCGTTCGTACTACGGGTGTGGGTCGCTCAACAGAAGAACTACAATGGGATTTAGATTACCTTGATACACTTTGGGGTTCGATTACTAAAGTGGCCTCTGAAAAATCAGCTCCTTTTTCAATTTACCAAGAAAGCAACATTGTTATCCGTGCCATTCGTGACTACCTTCGTGAAGATATCGGCGAAGTGTTGATTGATGAGAAAAGTACTCATCAAGAGGTAATTAACTTTGTCATGCAAGTGATGCCTCATTTCAAATCTCGTATTAAAATGTACACAGACTCCATTCCACTGTTTAACCGATTTCAGATCGAAACTCAGATCGAGACAGCTTTCCAGCGGGAAGTGCGTTTGCCTTCCGGTGGTTCAATCGTTATTGACCCAACGGAAGCTCTTGTTTCCATCGATATAAACTCTGCTCGCGCAACTAAGGGTAGTGATATCGAAGAAACCGCACTAAAAACTAACTTAGAAGCCACGGACGAAATTGCTCGTCAATTGCGTCTTCGTGATATTGGTGGTTTAGTAGTTATCGATTTCATTGATATGACACCCGTTCGCAACCAAAAAGAAATTGAAAATCGCATGAAAAATATCCTACGGGCAGATCGTGCACGTGTTCAGTTAGGTCGTATTTCACGCTTTGGTTTATTAGAAATGTCACGTCAACGCTTACGTCCTTCTCTTGATGAAACAAGTGGTATTGTTTGTCCGCGTTGTAATGGTCAAGGTTGCATCCGTGATGTTGAATCTCTAGCGCTTTCTGTACTCCGTCTTGTTGAAGAAGAATGTTCAAAAGAGCGTACGGTACAAATACGTGCTGTTCTGCCAGTGTCTGTTGCTACTTTCTTGCTGAACGAAAAACGTACCAATATTGCGAAAATTGAAAAACGCAATAATGTTCATATTATCCTAGTGCCAAATCCACATATGGAAACACCTCACTTCGAAGTTGAGCGAATTCGTGATGATAGCTCTGTAGTCTTGCAAAACGAAAATAGCTATACCTTAGTTGAAACACCAGAGCAACCACCTTATAAATCTCGTCAGATGAATGAAAATGCTCATTTGCAAGCGGCAGTAACCAGCATTGCACCAAAAGTACCAATACCAACACGTAATACAATATCTACGCCAAGTTTTCTTAGAGCAGATGTTAAGAAAAAGTCTAGTTTATTAAGACGTTTAATGGTCGTACTATTTGGTGACACAGAAACAGTATTAGTTAAACCGACACAAGTGCAGGGCGTTCAGAAAAACAAGTCAATTAAGAACAATGACCGCACTAGAAGCAGTGAACGTACCAGCGATCGTGATCGAAATAAAGAGCGTCCAACAAGCAAGAACAACAATCGTAACAACCGCAGTAAACGTAGCAAACATCAAAATATAGATCGAAATACGATAACAGACGAAACAAGCAAAGAAAATAACTGTTCTATTCGTCAATCTCATCGTGAGCAAGCTGAAGTTAGTAACAAAGGCAATATACAGGTGGCTAATATACGTGCTGACAACAAGCAAAATAACCAAGATATAAAAATAGAGAAGAAGGAATCCGTTGTTAAAACACCAAGTCAGGAAAAATTTGTATCTGAATTAAATGAACATAATCATGAGAGTAATAAAAATATAAGCTGTAGTGATAAATTGAAAGGTGAAACTATTAAAGCTGAAAAGTTAAAAGTGCAAAAAGATGCAGCTTTATTGGAAGAAGCCTTTCGAGTAAAAAAGATTCATAACAACGAAACGAATGATGAAGATGGTTTTTCTCAACGCCGTTTTCGCAAGTCAACCTATAAAAATGATGAAAACAACACGAATGAAGAAAAGAATTCAGAGCAGGACAATCAGGAATCATTGAGAGAAATAGTATCGATTCAGACGATTGAAAAAGCGCTGGAAACAAAAGTGTCTACGTCAGCCCAAAAGAAAACAGGTTATAAGATTAGGGAAGGAGTAAAACAGGAAACATCATCAGAAAAAAAAGTTAACACTAAAGTTACAGAAGTATCTCAAGCTGAAATGAAAGAAGATGGCTCGTCAAGAAAAACTCAAATTGAGACGAAAAAAGTTCATGAGGAGATGGCTAGATTTGAGCTTTCTGATTCCGAGAAAAATGCAGTTAGCAAATCAGAAAAAGCAAATATTCACGTGGAGGGTACACAAAAAAAGTGATTTGAACAAAAACTGATAATATAGAATTAGAGACTGTCGAGCTTAAAACAGAAGCGTCTCGTGAGATAGATACTTTTAACAAATCTGAATCGACAGTATGTAGAAGCACTAGCATTTACTAAAAAGGCTTCCAAAGAAGAAATTAGTGCAGATAAACAAAAACAAAGACGTATCCGATCTCCTCGTTGTATTCGTGGTAAGTCCGTTGTCGTGAAAACTAAATGAAGCGAATAGAGTTTGTAGAGTTGCTAAAGGCAATTATTACTCAAAAAGAAAAAATAAATAAAAAACAATAAGATAAGCGTTAAATAACAATGTTTCGTAGTCGACTTTAAAAAATACTAATGCTGAATAATGTTGGTAGCTTTTTAAGCTAGAAAAAACCGCTCCAAAGCGCAATTTTTTCACTTGAGCAACTTCTTTCGATTTTAGTAAAGCAGGCTAGAGAATCCAATTTCAGTAACGATATCAGATTTTTTATGGTTATTCAAAGAGACTGAAAAATTGTGATAGCATAAGTGTTATCTAAATAATGATTGGTGGGGTTTTCAAGTCTTTTTTGCAAATAGCAATGCTCTGTTTCGAACAGTTAAAATTTCAAAGAGCTGCCATCTTAGTAGGTCATAATGCTACTTTCCTTAAGTAAACAAAATTGCCTTAATAGCATTCTGGCATCGGTACCCCTTTCTGGAATAGGTTTTAGTCGTTTTTGCCAACTTTTTATCAGTTAAAGACTTTGTCATTAAAGTGACGTTGATTTAAGTCTCATTATTTGAGTGAAAAAGGTCTTTTAGTAAACCCCAAACGTCATTATACCAAGACGACAAAAAATAACCGCAATGGATAAGCGTTCAAATTCATTAAAGAATTATCAGCTGACAAGATTTGAAGAAATGGTTGTCAACGATATTGTTGATGTTAAGAACGATGAAGAAGTCTGCTACTTGTAATTGAAAAACCATGGGGTGCTGATTCATCATTCAGACAGAGGAGCACAGTGGTGTTTAACGCTGTATGTTGGCAGGCGAAAGAAATAGCATACAGCTATATTAGATTAGGATAGATTAGGATAGATTAGGCATGATTGTAATTAAAAATACATTACAAGTGTATGAAAAAGTTAGCATGGAATCCGCTGGTTTAGCAAAAATCGTCAATGTATTTTAGGATGAGACAATTTCTCTTTTTTTGTTGTTTGGGAAAGAATCTAGATGGGTGATTTACTTTTCATTAAGTCTCCGATCATCTCCTCAGTACCACTCAAATTTTGTTCTAATTGGGTGAATGAATTATTTTCTCAGGCAAACATGGTATGGGTTGGTTTTAGTGGTGGTGTAGATTCTCGTGTCTTACTGCATGCTCTGGCCAAATCGTTGTCTCTTGAACAACATAATAGGCTTGCAGCGATCCATGTACATCATGGTTTGAGTCAAAATGCGGATACTTGGTTGGTGCACTGTGAGGCTATTTGTCAAGGTTTAGGCATACGTTTTGTGGCTCATCGTGTGCAATTAGAAGTTCAAGCCTCTATTGAAGACGCTGCCCGTAATGCCCGCTACCAGGCTTTCCAAGACGTTCTTGATGCCAATGATGTTTTACTTTTAGCACATCATGCAGGTGACCAAGTAGAAACAGTGTTATTTCGATTATTTCGAGGTACTGGTGGTAAAGGTTTAGCGGGAATTCCTATGGGACGTAAGCTAAATGAAGCGAAATTGATTCGACCACTTCTTAAAATATCAAAGGATGATATTATTAACTATGCTAATCAACAAAAACTTGAGTGGATTCATGATGAATCCAACCTAAATGCACGTTTTACTCGTAGCTTTTTACGCCATCATGTGCTTCCTGTTATAAAATCGCGCTTTTCTCATCTTGAGCAAAAGGTTGGTTCAACTGCTCAACATATTGCCACGGATTATAACATATTAGATCAGTTTTCCATCCAACAATTATACATTTGGTGTAATGAATCTGGTGGTTTGCCTTTATCATATTTAGATGATAAACCGCCCGATGAACGGCTTTTTTGGTTAAGGCAGTTTTTGCAAATAAAGCATATTTCTTTGACACAATCACAGCTAGAAAATGTGAATATCATGATGGTAGGAGCAAAGGATAAACAGCCTGAGCTGAATACGCTGTGTGGACGTATTTGCCGACATAAAAATGTGATGTATGTATTACCATCAGACCAGCGAGTTAGGATAGGGAGATTAAAGAATGGAGAGAAATTCGAACGTGCTTTTGATAGCCTTGTTGCAATTGGTAGCGACAACTGTGAGCTCAGAAATCGCCCTAAAGGTGCTACATTGTTGATGCCAAATAGACTTCATCGCAAACTAAAAAAATGGTTGAATGATTTATCCATTCCAATCTGGTGGCGAGAGCATCTACCTTACGTTTTCATACAGAATGAATTGATTGCTATTGGAGATTTATGGCGGCATCCAGATCATTCTAATGTTAAGATTGAGTGGCGAAAGAAGCAGAGGTTGCCGTTTCCACAATAAGGGATTTTTATATAACACAGTAAAAAATCTCAATAAGGATAATAGTGAGAATGTATATAAAAATTGCTACAATGGGTAATTACCAAGATGTGATTGAAGGTCTTGTATTGCAAGACGTTATTGAAGGACCATAATTCGATGGTTGTCAGTGGCATGTTGGCTTAGAAAGAAAAAGTTCAAGTGCTGACCTCGGTGGACGAATTGGCTCTGATTCAAAAGAGAATGTTTGTGAGTTCTATGGAGTCACGGTTCTCGAAGTGGTTGGTTCATCTGTGTACCTCCTGAATTTTATTGAGGATTGGTGATAGCAACATCTCGTCTTCTTCTTTATACGAATTTATTAAAATAGGAATAATGGTGATTGTCAGGTTCTTAAGTTTGAGCAGAATGCCTGACAACAGTTTTCTATTAAAGAGTAGAGGTAGTGAAGGCAGTTGTCGATTAATTCTATATTGTTGATACCTTAAATCCTGTTTCTTTCACAGACAATCCGGTAGTGTCTGGTTGGTCCTTTTGACTCTTCTTTCAGACAATCCGTTGCATCGTCGATAAACATAATAAGGGTACAAATAGACGAGCATCCTGCAAACCAATCATAGGGAGAATCATCGATCTGAATTAATTTCCCTAGAAGCATGGACGTCTTAGGCAACTTTGATGCAGGATAAAGTTTGTTAGTAGATGGCATGATGAGGAGTCACGTTATTAGTTTCTTACCTCTATGTGAGCATTAACAGTCTAATAGGAGTAAGATTGCAATTAGCACCTCACGAAACATTTTACTTAGCGAGGACTAGTGTTTAATCACTCCGCTACCATGATTTGTGCAATGTGTTTACTGATAACAAACTAGACGAAGGACCCGCCAGTCCGGCTCTTGATAACTCAATGTAAGAAACTGCCTTGATGCGTCTCTATCTCAATAAAAAGCAAACATCACCGCATTAGACTAGTACCAAACATGTTTTACCTTGAGCCAATATCCTTGTAATGCTACTATTTTTTCTTGTCCTGAAAGTATAATTACTTTCATCATCGAAGGTTACTTTTTCATATTTTAAAACGGGTTAAATATTCATGGCGACACGATACATCTTTGTCACTGGTGGTGTGGTTTCATCGCTTGGTAAGGGTTTAGCTGCATCTTCTTTAGCCGCCATCTTGGAATCACGTGGACTGAAAGTCACCATGCTTAAATTGGATCCATACATCAATGTGGATCCAGGCACCATGAGTCCTTTCCAACACGGTGAAGTCTTTGTGACAGAAGATGGTGCTGAAACCGATCTAGACCTTGGGCATTATGAACGCTTCATCTCCACAAAAATGGGTAAACACAATAATTTTACAACAGGTCGAGTTTACCAACATGTATTGAGAAAGGAACGTCGTGGTGAATATTTAGGTAGAACTGTTCAAGTCATTCCTCATATTACAGACGAAATTAAACGACGTATTATTTTAGGTGCTCAAGGTACAGATATCGCACTCGTAGAAATTGGCGGAACAGTGGGTGACATCGAATCACAACCCTTTTTGGAAGCAGTTCGTCAGATGAAAGTCGAAGTTGGAGCGCATCGTGCCTTGTTTATGCATCTTACTTTGGTACCTTATATTCATGCTGCAGGTGAAACCAAAACTAAGCCGACACAGCATTCAGTAAAAGAGCTTCGCTCTATTGGTATTCAACCAGATATTTTGGTATGTCGTTCTGAAGTGTCCATCGAAGCCTCGGAACGTAAGAAAATTTCTCTGTTTACCAATGTAGAAGAGCGTGCGGTTATTTCTCTGCCTGACGCAGATACCATTTACCGTATTCCCCAAATGTTAAACGATCAAGGCCTAGATAGCCTGATTGTGGAATATTTAAATTTAGATTGTGATACGCCAGATTTAGGCCTTTGGAACAAGGTGACTCAGGCAAAATTAAACCCTGACAAACAGATTAATATTGCCATAGTAGGTAAATACATCGAGTTGTTGGATGCTTATAAATCCTTAATAGAAGCCATGGATCATGCTGGTATTCATACTCGTACTAAGATAAAACTTCACTATATTGACTCTGAAAAAATTGAAGAAAATGGTACGGAAATATTGAAAGAAATAGATGCGATTCTGGTTCCTGGGGGCTTTGGAGATCGTGGTGTAGAAGGTAAAATTATCACGGCTCAATATGCAAGTAAAAATAAAATTCCTTACTTGGGAATTTGTTTAGGCATGCAAGTCGCTGTTATTGAATACGCTCGTAATGTTGCCAATTTAGTCGGTGCACACAGTACAGAGTTTAATTTAAAAGCAAAGAACCCAGTTATTGGTCTGATTACTGAATGGACTGATATAAGGGGTTCCAAAGAAATCCGATCGGAGGAATCTGATTTAGGTGGTACGATGCGTCTTGGCGCGCAGAACTGTAATTTAGTTGAGGGTACTAAAGCCTTTGATGCTTATGGTAAAGCTGTTATAACAGAGCGTCATCGTCACCGGTACGAAGTCAACAATTTTTATGTTGATGCTTTGGAAGAAGCCGGTCTGATAATCTCAGGTCGCTCAGAAGATAATTTGTTGGTTGAAATAATTGAAATTGCTGATCATCCTTGGTTTGTAGCTTGTCAGTTTCATCCAGAATTTACTTCGACACCTAGATATGGCCATGGCCTGTTCAGTGCTTTTGTTCACGCAGCATTGAAATACGCAGCGCGGGTAAAGAGAGATAAATTAAACAAATAAATGGTTTGTGATTTTTTATTTATTTTAAGAGGTTTATTATGAGTCAAATCGTTGATATCAAAGCAAGAGAGGTTTTAGACTCTCGTGGTAATCCAACTGTCGAAGCTGATGTGATTTTGGCAGATGGTTCTGTTAGTTCAGCATGCACGCCTTCTGGTGCCTCTACCGGCTCTCGTGAAGCTTTAGAATTACGTGATGGTGACAAAAGTCGTTACTTGGGTAAAGGCGTATTAAAAGCGGTTGCGGCAGTTAATGGTCCGATTCGTGGTTCTCTAATTGGTCAAGATGCTGCGGTACAAAAAGAACTTGATCATGTTATGATCGAGCTTGATGGTACAGAAAACAAGTCGGTTTTTGGTGCGAATGCTATTTTAGCGGTGTCTTTAGCTGTAGCTAAAGCAGCTGCGATTTCAAAAAAAGTACCTTTGTATCAACATATTTCTGATTTAAATGGTACCTCTGGTGTTTACTCAATGCCAGTACCTATGATGAACATCATTAATGGTGGTGAGCATGCAGACAATACTATTGATATTCAAGAGTTTATGATTCAGCCTATTGGCGCACCAAACTTTCGCGAAGCATTGCGTTATGGTGCAGAAATCTTTCATGTGCTAAAAAAAGTACTAAGTGCTCGTGGTTTAAGTACCGCAGTGGGTGATGAAGGTGGCTTTGCACCGAACCTTGCTTCTAATGCAGAAGCGCTTACTGTGATTAAAGAAGCGGTTATCGAGGCGGGTTACGAGCTAGGTAAAGACATTACCTTGGCGATGGACTGTGCAGCTTCTGAATTTTACGAAGATGGTAAGTATAATCTGAAAGGCGAAGGTAAAGTGTTCTCTTCTGAAGAATTTTCTGATTATCTCGCTGATTTATGTAAAGAATACCCAATTGCCTCCATCGAAGATGGTCAAGATGAATCCGATTGGAGTGGATTTGCTTATCAAACTAAAATTCTAGGTGACAAGATTCAGCTAGTGGGTGACGATTTATTCGTGACCAACACCAAAATTTTACAGCGTGGTATTGATGAAAAAATTGCCAACTCTATTCTGATTAAATTCAATCAAATTGGTTCTTTGACCGAAACTTTGGAAGCGATTAAAATGGCGAAAGATGCGAATTACAAAGTGGTCATTTCTCACCGTTCTGGTGAAACAGAAGATTCTACTATTGCCGATCTTGCGGTAGGGACAGCGGCAGGTCAAATTAAAACAGGCTCTCTATGTCGTTCTGATCGTGTTGCTAAGTACAACCAATTACTTCGTATTGAAGAGCAATTAGATCGTAATACTGTCTTATCCTAAAAATACGTCAACGGCTTTTATTAAGCTGGTATAGATCTCATACTGGCTTTTTCATGCATTTGTTCTGGTATTTTTATTTTGATACCTAAATGAGGTCGATACTTATTATCGATCTCAATGGATGTACTGGTGATTTCCTCTCATTCTCTAAGTATCTTACATTGTTTAATTGCAAATCTTTGCCTTAATCTTTCATTTATCCTTCCCGATGATGTATTTTTGGTTACACTCATACCTAATTTGTTTCGCGCCTAAGTGAGGCAAAAATTAATGTCACTGGTTGTCTTTTCTCTCTTCGATAGGTTGTTTATCTACTAACGCTAAGAAGTTGGCAAAAATAACTGAAACTGATTTTTGTTTCAGTTTGAAAATGTCTCGTTTCTTGGCAATGTATTTTTTCGAAAGTCACCTCTATACTCTGCATCCATAGTATCAATAGCCGTGTTGAACAAGTGATTTCTTAATCGCTTATCTTCCAGTTTTTACTCAATTCGTTTCATTGTTTGAGCTAAGTTTTTTTCACTTTGGAGGACCTAGACATAGGTAATCTCTTGTTAGTAGAATAGCCTACTTTACCTTGATTGTGAAGTTAAGTAAGCACCGTGGGATTAGCTTTGAACGCCGTAAAGGTTTTGAGATTGTTTATAAATCATGTCATCTTTTTCAATTATTGCCACAATCTGCAATTTAAAGCCCACAGTAAAAGCACGCTTGACGTGCTTTTACTGGATGTTCTCGGAATAGGTTCCATATCTATAAGTCTAATTTTAGGATAAGATAAGCAGCTTAATTAAAAGTCTTTTTGAGATCAAAGGTCAGGTTTAATTTGTAAAAATTTAAAAAGAGAGGGTTCTATTTCCCCTTTTTTGTTTTTTCAACGAATTCCTTCGATAATAGTAATCTGTTTGTTATTCGCTGAGTATGTTATGCCACGTTTATTGATTGTTTTGTTTGTTTGTGCGATTGGCTATCAATTTTATCATTGGTATTACGGGGATCAAGGTGTAAAGCGTCAAAAAGAATTAACAAAGCAAATTGATTATCAGAAAGGTGTAAATACCCATCTCAAGCAGCGTAATGAAGCGTTACGAGCGCAAGTGTTTGATCTTCGCTCAGGGGAAGAAGCGATAGAGGAGCATATTAGAACAGATCTTCAATATATTAAAAGTGGTGAAGTCTTCTATCGGATAATGGACAAATGATACAACCTCTTTGGGTTATTATTCCTGCTGCTGGCACTGGTCAGAGAATGAAAGCAAACAGTCCTAAGCAATATCTACATTTAGATGGTCAAACTATTCTTGATCGTACTATAGCGATTTTTCTTCGCCATCTTATGATTTCTGGGATTGCTGTAGGTTTAAGAAAAGAAGACGTTTACTGGCCTGCATCTCAATGGATTAATCATCCACAAGTATTCACTTATCAAGGTGGTACTGAACGTTCTGATACGGTCTTAAAAGGATTGGAATATTTGGAACAGATTCAACATATTACTGAACAATATGTGTTGGTTCACGATGCTACACGACCATTATTAAGCTGGAGAGCATTAGAACGTCTCGTTTTAAATGAAAGCGCTCAAGGTGCCATATTAGCAATACCTGTACGTGATACTATCAAACAACAAAAAGCCAGTGGAAAAATACAGGCAACGTTAGATCGAAATTTTATTTGGTTAGCGCAAACGCCACAAAAGTTTCCTGTCGTAGCCTTATTACAAGCGTTACGAACCGTTCAGTCAAAAGGGATTCGTATCACCGATGAATGTTCTGCCATGGAATATTTTGGTTGGCATCCAGACCTTGTGATGGGAGAAAATAGTAACATTAAAATTACTTTCCCAGAAGATTTGTGTATTGCGGAAGCACTCATAGCGAATCTTACTAATTAAATAAGTTAATCTAGATAGAGGAGCGATCATTGTGATGCAATTTCGCCTTGGTCATGGTTTTGATGTTCATAAATTTGGCGAGGGTGATCATATTATCTTAGGTGGTGAACGTCTTGATTATTCACAAAGTCTAATTGCTTATTCAGATGGAGATGTAGTACTACATGCTTTGATCGATGCGTTATTGGGTGCAGCTGCGTTAGGCGACATCGGCAAGCTTTTTCCTGATACTGACGTCACTTTTGAAGGGGCGAATAGTCGTATTTTGCTGAAAAAAGCCTTTCAAGAAATTCAAAAACTTGGTTTTGCTATCGGCAATATAGACGTCACCATTATTGCTCAAGCACCGAAAATACGCTCGCACATTGATGCGATGCGAGCAAACATTGCTGAGGATTTAGCTATCAACACTGGTTTGGTGAATGTGAAAGCGACTACTACCGAAAAACTCGGATTTACTGGACGTAAAGAAGGTATCGCTGTTGAAGCTGTAGTGCTCATCTACCAAACTAAATAAACCAGATTAAACGCAGACCAATTAAGATTATTAAGCAATGGGAGTGCGCTTGATTTAAATTAAACTTGACTGGTAATCTAAAAGTCACATTGTAAGATTGTTATGCTTAAAGTGTTTTTTAACAAGAAAGCAAACTGATGTGGGTTTTGATTGGTTTTAAATTTAAGGAGAGGATCGTTCAGTACGTCCTATGTCTTCTAACATGGTTTAAATTGTTTAACGAAGACTAATGAACATGCTCAACTGATTGTTGAGCTCTCTCTAATCAAAAGGATGTTTTACAACCGATATTTTGTGCGAAACGATATGGGTTACGGATAAATCAGTAGAAAAACATTATGACAATATTGACGAGTTAAGTGTAGGTACTTTATCGCAAGTTTTGAATGACCACCACAATACTTTGGTGGTCACGTCTGAATCTTAACCATAATGATGCTAGTAATTCATTAACGTTTATTTATCTCTTACAACTAAAAAAAGTCATTGATAAATGCTATTGATGTGAATGGTATGTTAATGGATTCTGCCAATCTTGCTTTAGCGATTTCTTTAGTGAATCAGACATATTCTGATAAATTGGCCAAGGTGGTCCCAAAACTTCTGGCTGACGCCAAAATTTGATGCTTAATTTCCGAATTGGTACTTTGATCCGGTCCGCATGATGCGTCAAAAGGAACAAGTTCTCATGTAACACAAGAAGGTTATGTTTCCATTATCCCTATTTATACTGATATGAATTACTATAAAGGCTAAATTTCTTCTTAGAAGCCTGGACTCGTTCTTTAGGAAAAGAATATACCTGAGTTGCTTAAAATTTATCTAAGTGTTACCACATCTAACGAAGTTTTCTGGTCACGTTTAGAACCTGGTATTGTTGGTATTACGGATTTGCTCCATTTATTAAAAACTTACCCTGAAATCTATGGAGTTTTTTTTCGGTTTGATACTCGCTTCGGTGTATTGTTTAATTTTCCATATAAATAATTTTTCTGTTAAGCATTTTTGATCATACCTGCACAGCTAAGTATGTTTTGTAACGTGGTTTTTTTGTTTGGTTTTATTTTCATTTGTGTAATAATTTTACCTGATCTTTCAGACAGTTTTGTTGTTGATAATGAGAATGTATAGATGTGTTCGTGGAACAGTGAAAAATTTTGATTCGTCTGTAATCTATATTTTTATGATAGGAATTTTGATAGTCTTATCGAGCTTTTTAGGTACTTGAGTATCTTTTGGAGTGTACAAAATTATTTATTTTGTAAGCTCTGACTGGAATTATGTTAGGGACTTTGGTAAAAGTGTGGTCATAGAAAGTTGCTGATTCGCTTTGCATTTGTTGGATTTATACTTAACCCTGCTTGTAACTTACATTTTATTATGAAACTCGAACAAATAATTTCATGTACATCTAAATGTTATTTATAGTATGATTTGAGTGGTTAAAGAGGTAGTTGAATATTAATATCTTTAGCCCTAAATGTAGTATAAATCTTGCTTGCTGTTGTCTTTCCAGATGGGCAGTGCCTTTATGCTTTGTATTATCTGGATGTGCTTATCAAGTGATTCATTTTCCCGATGAAAATGTTCGTTCTGGTGATATAAATAACACAACAGTGTCTTCTGTTCCGTCTTCCGGATATCATCGAGCTATTCTTGGTGAATCTTTGTTTTCTATTGCTTTTAGCTATGGAGTAAACTATCGGGAAGTGGCGGATTTAAACCATATAAGTGCTCCCTATACTATTTATCCTAAACAAAAAATTTGGTTGAAAAAGAGAAGTTGGCAAACGAAAGCCCCCCTTTCTTTTTCACAACAAGTGGTGGCAAAAAAACCAAAAGAAGCTATTGTGGCTTCAGATATTAAATTACAGAAAAAGGTAAACATACCTAAAAAAACGACATACTTAGATACGCAAAATTCTAAAAAAGTGTCTTCTTGGCAGTGGCCAATTGTTGGTAAAGTGATTAAGGGTTTTTCAAATAACGGTGTTAGTAATAAAGGTATCGATATAAAGGGTCATAAAGGTGAATTAGTAAAATCGGTTGCGGATGGAACTGTCGTTTATGCTGGGGATGGTTTGATAGGTTATGGAAATCTAGTTATTGTGAAACATAACGATGTTTATATTAGCGCTTATGCATATAGTGAAATGATTTTAGCGAAAGAAGGGCAGAATGTGAAAGCAGGAGATGCTCTTTCTGTGATAGGTGGAAAGGGTAATGATGACACATCATTACACTTTGAAATTAGACGTGATGGTCAACCTATTGATCCACTAAAGCTACTTCCTAAACGATAGTAATCTTGTATAGAGACACATAGGAGATGCTTATGAAATCAGTGAATATGACAACAAATGAAGCTGTTCGTATGCCAGAAAATACGGAGTTTGATTTAGATCTGATTGATAGTGATTTAGATGATTTTGGTGATGGTAGCTTTTTAAAGTTGTCAGAATGTACTCGATGCATCTAAGTTTGTAACGAGCTTTGTCTATATTCTTTATTCGAACAGTCAGATATTGTTATGACGTCTTGCGTACGAAAAATTCGTGACAGCGCAGAGTAGAGAATTAAAATGAAGATGATCGGTTGGCGATGGTGCAAATTGGCCTCTGTATTTGGTTGATATGAATTAGCCGCCAATTTGTTTTTCTTTGATTTCTGCTAGCGTTTTGCAATCAATACATAAAGTCGCGGTTGGACGTGCTTCTAATCGGCGGATGCCGATATCGATGTCACATTCATCACAAAAACCATAGTTGTTATCTTCAATTCGTTCGATGGTCTGAGATATTTTTTTCACTAATTTACGTTCACGATCGCGAGCTCGCAGCTCAAAGCTAAATTCTTCTTCTTGACTTGCTCTGTCGTTAGGATCTGCATAGTTTATCGCTTCTTCTTTAAGATGATTGACAGTACGGTCAACTTCTTCCATTAGACCTTGTTTCCAGTTGAGTAAAATGCTTTTAAAGTGTGCCAACTGGTTTTCATTCATGTATTCCTCACCATCTTTAACGGCATAAGGAGTGAAGTCTTTCATGAATGACTCTGGATTCGTGTTTGGCATATGTATTGCCTCATTTTGCAGGTGTCCGATTGTGGTAATTTGTAAATTACAAAGATTAGGTGGTTTATTTTTTGGCGGAAACTTACCAGATAATCTTATGTTTAACCACATTTTTTGCGTGAAATCATATGAAAATATACGATTGAGTTGAAAATATAGCCAGTGAGAAAGGGTAAATTAGCCAGAAGAGTCGATAAAATGGTATTTTTTAAAGTCGCGGTGGTGTCTATGAGAGCAAAGCAGTTTGTAGTTTCAAGCATAGGGTCAGTATTTCATTTACTTTGATGTGGGTAAACAAGCAATAGATGAATCGAAGACTGGCTACATTTTATCAATAGGTTTACCGAGGTTGAAACAGGCTATTAGCCTTTGTTATCACTCTTGTTATCAAATTGATGTTGCTCTTGAACGAATTATTGTCAAGTTTGGGACCTTGTTGCTTGGCGTTTTTGTATGGAGAGAGCATGACATGAAGTGAATGCTTCAAGAGGTCATATGTTGGTAGGTGATATATTTGTCTATTGAGGGATGAGGAGGATACTATGGCTTACATCAATTGATGATAATATTTTTTTGATGAACAGTTTTGCTAAATATTTCGTTATAAAGAGTTGTTGTTTTAGGATGGATTGTTGTAGTGTTGTGGCAGAGTGAGTTATAAGAAAGGCTTGCAAAACTTGCACAGAGTTTATTTATTTTTTCTCCAGCAGTTTTATAATCTACTGTGATTTGAGTGTCTGGAAGCGATGTTTTGATTGAATGTGAAATGTAGCACAATGCTAAATATATGTCTTTTAGGTTTGTTAGAAAGGATTAAAGTGGAATCGACTTACCCTCATCGTGGCTTCAGCGGATAGTATTTTTATGTGTTCGTAGACGTTTTTTTAGCAACATCGGATGTAATAGATTGATTGATGTTTATGCCCGTTGGAGCATGAATATTTTCATAGCTCCTCTTTAAAGGAGACACAAATGATATTTTCGTATCGTGTTCTTCTCGCTGTTTATTTTTTATATTTTACTAAGAAAATAGTAGTTAAAACACAAATGACGATTGGGATGCTGACGCCTATTATTGGTGGAAAATTCATAGTAATACTTATTTGACCAAATAAATTTAAGCCATTTTGAAATGCCAAACCAATCATTATACCTGAAAATATACGTTCACTCATGGTAGACGATCGTAGTGGACCAAAGACGCTAGATAGGGCAACCAGTACTAGTACTAAAGAACCTAGTGGACGAAGTGCTTTTTGCCAAAATACCAATTCGTATCGAAAACCGCTTTGTCCTTGTGATTCTAAATAATGTTGGTAACTTGGTAATTCAGAGATAGATAGTGTGTCTGGATCTTGGTACATTGAGGAAAGGTGTTTAGGTTTGATACTAACGTGCCAAGGTTTGGTTTTATATTGATGTGTTTCTATATGATTTGGAAAAAATATGGTTTTGTGCACATTATTTAGTTGCCATTTGTTATCTTGGATTTGAATGGCTGTATCCGCTTGAATGACGCTTTTAAGTATTTGTTTATTTGGTGTATAAATTAATACGTCATAAAGTTTGTTTTGACTGTCTGAAGCGTTGATATACACAAAAGTTTTATTCGCTTTTATCCAGACACCACCAGTTAAGGCGGTGGTTGTGTTTTGTTGTTTGCTGATTTGTTCAATTAAATTGGCTTTCTGTTCATCAAAGGGGGTAACGTATTGGGAAATGGTTAAGCCGATCAAAGAGAAAATCAAGATGGGTTGGCAAGCCGCAAAGCCAATGCGCCATATTGGTATTCCAGCTGCCCTAATGACGGTGAGTTCAGAGGTGGATGCTAAGGCTCCTAAGCCTACTAACGCCCCGATTAAAGATGAAATGGGGATATATTCAGCCAGTTTTCCAGATAGACGGTAAAGTAGTACTTGTAATAAAGATGTTACGGGAAAGTTATCATCGACCTGTTTGATTTTACCAATAAATGTTAAAGTATAGTCTAAATTAAGCAAGATAAAAATAACGATTAGAAAGGACCAGAAAACTCTGGTAGCGATGTACTTATCTATTTTAGTCATGAAGTTGACTTTTTTATCAGCATTTAGGTAGTCTCGCTTGGTGTCGTGAAAAGACTTGATTATATTGAATAAATAGCCCAGTGGCGATAAGTAAGAATATACCGTGTATCCACCAAATACCAAATAGAAATGAAATTTGACCATTTTCAAGAGCGGTTTTCCCCCAAATTAGTAAGGTAATATAAACAATCATTATTAAGACGGCAGGCATCATTTTGAAAAAGCGTCCCTGTCTTGGATTAACTTGACTTAATGACAAACCAATAATGGCAAGAATAGGAATCATAATAACCAGAGAAATGCGCCATTGTAGTTCAGCTTGATCGTCTAATAGATTGCTTTTCATTAAATAAAACGTGCTACGGGTATAAGATTCATTTACGGTATCAGGTGTACTTTGTTTTAATCGTATAGCATAGGTATCAAATTTAGTAACACGGTAGTTAGAGGTTCCAGGAATACCTTGGTAGTGAGTACCGTTTCTGAAGACCAAATAGTCGAGTCCTTTGTTTTTTTTTATTTTTTTTGCATACTTTGAAAGTATGAGAGTGGGAACATTGATTTTATCAACACGAGCGATACTGGATAGAAAAACATGGTGCATCCAGCCTTCTTTTGGCGTGAAGCTTTCTGTATAGATACAAATTGTGTGTTGTTTATCTCCCTGAAAGCGACTTGGTAATAAAAAGTCGAACACGGTAAGTTGATTTTGTTCTTGAGAGGCTTTTTCTGAGTTGTATTCATTTGTTGGCACAATCCAAAAATTGAGTAATGCACTAGTGAGACAAACAATAAGAGCAATTCCCAAGGTGTAGAGTGCCAATCTGAGTTTGCTGATGCCACTGGAAAAAAGAATTGACATTTCGTTTTCTATATATAAGCGGCCAAATGTCAACAACAGGGAAAGAAAGAATGCTAAAGGAAGGATTAATTGAATAAAACTTGGAGTGTGGTAACCAAGAATGATAAACAAAAACTTGAAGGTCATTTTACCTTCAGTTATACGGGCTAAATAGTTTACGAGTTGACTGCTAAGAATAACGAGAAGCAAAATGAATGTCATGCCAGCGGTTGACACCAATACTTCTTTTGCCAAGTATCTAAATAATCTCAAAGTCACCTCGGTTGGATAATGTGTGCTTTCTTTGTGTGGAGTTGAATATAAATTGAAAATCCCCCATTATCTCGTGCTAAGAAGAAGATTATCCAGTTTTTTTACAATGAGGATTCTTTCATGAATACGGTTTTATTTGATAGCTTATCTAATGTACAAGCGGATTTAGTTGTGGTTTTTGTTACTAGTGAAGGTGAGTTGCCAGAATCAACGGCTTGGGTTGACGTTAATTCTGATGGCCAATTATCTCATTTAAGAGAGAGCGGTATTTTTAACGGGAGTTTGGCCCAAACGTTACTTTTGCCTATGGTGTTGCAAGACTTTCCGCAAGCTGTGTTGCTTGTGGGTATAGGTAAAAGTATTGAATTAAATGATATGCAAGCTCGTAACTTGATTATGACGGTTGCAGCCCAGATTAAATCTCTTCCTTTTGTCGAAGTTGCTTTAGCAAGCGTAGCATTGAGTTTGAAAGGGCGTTCTGAAAGTGAAAGCATTGCCTTAATTGCTCAGTGGTTAAACGAAGGTTTTTACGATTTTCTTGGCTTTAAACAGAATGACTTTGAAAAAATATCGAAAGTTGAAACCTTGATGATTGAAGGTCGTGATGAGGCATCTCTTGCTATTGGTGTGGCAACGGCTGCTGGCTCTGCATTTACTCGTCAATTGAGTAACTTACCTGGTAATGTGTGTACACCAAATTACCTTGCGTCAAAAGCACAAATGCTAGGTGAAGAATACGGTATTGATGTTGAGCTTTTAGATGAAATTAAAATGGACGAACTAGGCATGCATTGTATGCTGTCAGTGGGTAGTGGTAGTGATCAGCCAAGTTGCCTGATTGTTATGCATTATCGTGGTGGAAAAGAAAATGAAGCGCCTCACGTTCTATTGGGTAAAGGCATTACTTTCGATTCTGGTGGTATTTCGTTGAAGCCAGGTTCAAAAATGGATGAGATGAAATACGACATGTGTGGTGCTGCCAGTGTCTTTGGTACCATGAAGGCTATTTGTGAATTGAAAACTGAGCTTAACTTTACTGGGGTGATTGCTGCGGCGGAAAATATGCCAAGTGCCCATGCGACTAGGCCTGGCGATATCGTTAAGACTATGTCTGGTAAAACGGTAGAAATATTGAATACCGATGCGGAAGGTCGTTTGGTACTTTGTGATGCTTTGACTTACATTGAACGTTTTAAGCCTCAGTCTGTTGTTGATATTGCAACCTTAACAGGCGCTTGCGTGGTTGCCCTGGGGAACGTGAATTCTGGAATGTACGCGAATAATGAGTCTGTTGCATCTGAGCTTAAAGTGGCAAGTCAGGTTGCTGCTGATAAGATTTGGCAAATGCCATTAGATGAAGAATATCAGCGACAGCTAGACAGCAATTTTGCGGACCTTGCTAATATTGGTGGTCCTGAAGCCGGTTCAGTAACGGCAGCTTGTTTTTTGTCTCGCTTCACGGAATCTTACCCTTGGGCACATCTGGATATCGCGGGTACGGCATGGATTGGTGGCGCGGCAAAAGGCGCAAGTGGTCGCCCTGTTGCTTTGTTGATTCGTTACTTGTTAGCGAAGACGTACTAGTTATGTGAACTTTGTTGCTCAGATAATTAATTTGGTTAACAAGAAAAAAGAAGTTGCGATTCGTTTTTGCTGCCTTAGTCTTGTAGAAAAAATGGAAGAAATAATGAACTTACTGGCCATTGAAGGGGATAATTTTTTTGTGATGTCTGCTTGGTTATGTTGAAATGAGGTAAACATTTATTTTCGTGAGTGCGAAAGTTATTGAGTGTATTCTGGTGGTTTTTATCGCTCCATTTTTATTTGTTTATCTGAAACTTTCTTTTTAATGATTTTATACAGTTTTGTTTTGTGTCTGAATTAATTGCTTAATCATGAAAATAAAGTATTAGCACCAGATGAATTTACGCTGATGATTGTGTTGCGTAATTATAATGGTATTCTTGTTTTAAATAGATAGGGTGACGTATAAAGTTGAGTAGGATGGTCTTTTCGAGTAAGACAACGTGGATGAGCAGACTGAAGTGTTTGAGAAATGTCTACTAGAATTGTTGAATGAAATATTGCGAGTGATTAATGAAGAGAGTATTAGTTAACCAATAAAACACTAGACTAATGTAAGGTCGGATATGAAAAAAGTAATGCTTGTTATCCATCGTGTGGTCATGACACGTTATAATTCTCTAAATTATATTATACCGCCACATAATAGCTTTAAGACACTATAATGGAAAAAACCTATCAACCAAAAGATATTGAACAACCCATTTATCAATGTTGGGAGAAGAGTGGCTATTTTGCACCTCAAGGAAATGGTTCGCCTTTTTCTATCATGCTTCCACCACCTAACATCACGGGTACCTTGCACATGGGTCATGCGTTTCAGCATACTTTAATAGATGCCATTAGTCGTCGTGAGCGTATGAAAGGTAAGCGTACCTTGTTACAACCGGGCAGTGATCATGCGGGTATCGCGACGCAAATGGTAGTAGAACGTCAACTACAAGCTAAAGGCGTTACTCGTAAAGAACTAGGCCGTGAAAAATTTCTAGAAAAGGTTTGGAAATGGAAGAGGCAATCTGGTGGTACAATTTCTAATCAGATGCGTATTTTGGGTGAGTCTGTTGCGTGGGGAAAAGAGCGTTTCACCATGGATCCTGGCATGTGTACCGCGGTGCAAGAGGTTTTCGTTCGTTTGTTTGACGAAGGCATAATTTATCGCGGACAACGTCTTGTTAACTGGGATCCTGTTTTACATACAGCTATTTCTGATCTGGAGGTGATTTCAGAAGAAGAAAATGGTTTTATGTGGTACCTTCGTTATCCATTAGCAGATGGTGTGAAAACATCGGACGGTAAAGATTACATTGTGGTGGCGACCACTCGTCCGGAAACTATGTTGGGTGATACTGCGGTTGCTGTGGCACCAGATGATAAACGTTTTATCGATTTGGTGGATAAAGAGATTGAATTGCCGTTGGTGATGCGTCGTATTCCGATTGTAGCAGACGAATATGTTGATAAGGAATTTGGTACTGGTTGTTTAAAAATCACTCCAGCTCATGATTTTAATGATTATGACGTGGGAAAACGCCATAACCTGCCATTGATCAATATTTTTACTGATAATGCTGAAGTTAACGATATTGCTCCTGAAAAATATCGTGGGATGGATCGCTTTGATGCACGTAAAGTGGTGATAGCGGATTTTGAAGCCTTAGGTCTACTGGAAAAAATTGTAGATCACAAATTGAAGGTGCCACGTAGTGAACGTGGTAACACGGTGATCGAACCTTATTTGACGCAACAGTGGTATGTTGCTGTCGAATCTCTTGTTAAGCCTGCTATCGAAGTTGTTGAAAACGGCGATGTCCAATTTGTTCCTAAACGCTGGGAGAACACTTACTTTGCCTGGATGTGTAATCTTCAAGATTGGTGTATTTCTCGTCAACTTTGGTGGGGTCATCAAATCCCAGCTTGGTATGATGTGGATGGTAATTGTTATGTTGGTAAAAGTGAAAAAGAAGTGCGTGCTAAATACAACTTGGTAACAGATTTTGAACTGGCCCAAGACGAAGATGTACTAGATACTTGGTTTTCTTCGTCGATTTGGACATTTGCTACACAAGGTTGGCCAGAAAAAACCCAAGACCTTAAAGAATTTAGTGAATCTGATGTGTTGGTAACGGGTTTTGATATCATTTTCTTCTGGGTGGCCAGAATGATCATGATGACATTGAAGTTTACTGATAAAGTACCGTTTAAAACGGTTTATATCACTGGTTTGATTCGTGACGAAAACGGTGACAAAATGTCCAAGTCAAAGGGTAACGTTATTGATCCATTGGACTTGATTGGTGGTATTGACATTGAGTCTTTGGTTGAAAAGCGTACCTATGGCATGATGCAGCCGCGCTTGTCTGAGAAAATTGAGAAAAATACCCGTGAGGCCTACCCGGAAGGCATTCAAGCCTACGGTACGGATGCACTTCGCTTCACTCTGTGTTCTTTAGCATCGGGCGGACGTGACGTTAAATTCGATCTTAATCGACTAGAAGGCTACCATAAATTTTGTAATAAAATTTGGAATGCCACACATTATGTTCTGACGAATACAGAAGATCAAGACTGTGGTCAAAATGGCGTGAACGTTGAACTATCTCTTGCGGATAAGTGGATTATTTCTCGTCTACAGCGTACCAAAGAGGAGGTAAATCGTGCGTTTGATACCTATCGTTTTGATTTGGCGGCACAAGCTTTGTACGAGTTTATGTGGCTTGAGTACTGTGATTGGTATTTGGAATTATCCAAACCGGTTCTTTGGGATAAAAATGCCACTGTTGAGCAATTGACAGGAACACGTCGTACCTTGGTACGTGTATTGGAGACCTTCTTATGTCTTGCTCACCCAATGATGCCGTTCTTAACAGAAAAAATTTGGCAACAAGTCGCTCCGCTTGCGGGCACTGATGGCGAGACCATCATGCTGAGTAATTATCCAGAAGTTGATGAAGCGAAAAAAGATCCACAAGCAGAAGCCGATGTGGAATGGTTGAAAGGTACTATTCTAAGTGTACGTAGTATACGTGGTGAGATGGACATTCCACTTTCTAGGCCGTTAACCGCTTTATTTCGTAGTAGCTCCGAACAAAATAAAGCTCGCTTTGAATCAAATTTAGCTTTCTTGAGAAAATTATCCAAGCTAGATGTAGCGACTTGGTTAGAGGTAGGTGATGAAGCGCCGGCATCGGCGACGGCGTTGGTTGGCGATATGGAAGTGTTGGTGCCAATGGTAGGTTTGATCGATAAAAATGCTGAGATTGCTCGATTGCAAAAAGAAATTGACAAAGCGACCAAGGATTTTAAGCACATTGAAGGAAAATTGTCTAACGATAGTTTTGTTACTAAAGCACCAGAGGTAGTTGTCGCGAAAGAGTGTAGTAAGTTTGATGCCTTGAAATTTATGGTGAATAAGTTAGAAGAGCGGAAAGCCATTATTGAGTCTTTGCAATCTTAGTATTAAATATGCACTTTTGGATGCTTACTTATTTTATTTACTAGTAGGTCATCGTAGATCGTCATCGATAAATAATTGTCAGTAAAGTGATATAACAATAAAGAGGAGTTAATAATGGAGCGAGTATAGAATAAGTTGAAGTGGTTTAATGATTGTAAAGGTTGTGGTTTTGTTGGGTGAGTGAGAGATAGCGATGTGTTTATGCATCTATGAGTCTATCCTCTAAATCGCACGGTGGCGCTGTTTGTATTAATGGTTAAGTTGGTTGATGCCTAGTTTAGATTCTTTATTAATTATCCTGTTTCGTTAGGAGCTCCATGAGCTGGCTTGACAAAGTCAGCATGAGGTTAGGAGTATGAACTAGCTTTTTGTTTTCAGTGATGGGTAAGAAACCACATTTTTTTGATGAAAAACTCCTTGGTGACATTTAAGTTTGAGGTAGTTTGATGGTTAAAATGTCGGTATTCACCCAGTGACTTGGTGTTTGCTCTTCTCTATGGCTAAGCTGCTGACAATCAAATTGGCTTACAAGGTAAGATACGTGATGAAGATATTCTTTCTGTGTAAGCAAGTTAACACATTTGTTTCCGTCGTTAGTAATGGGTAAACCGCAAAATTTTTATTGTGCATTAGTAATCTGACAGTGGCTGGTGATTCGTTAGTGCTATAAGTTTGGTATAAGCTACGTAAAATTAGTTTGCTATGAAAAAATTAATTGTAAATCGAATATACAATGAACGATGAAGCTTGGATGCAAAAGGCGCTCTTGCTAGCTGAAAAAGCGGCTCAGAATAGTGAGATTCCGGTTGGTGCTATTGTTGTATTAAACGATGATGTTATTGGTGAAGGCTATAATTCGCCGATTTCTCATTGTGATCCTACTGCCCATGCGGAAATTCAAGCGATTCGTGATGCCTGTAAGCGAATGAATAATTATCGACTTTCTAGTGCTACTCTATATGTCACCTTAGAACCTTGTTCTATGTGTGCAGGGGCGATTGTCCATTCTCGTATTGCCCGTGTCGTTTATGGTGCAACAAAATCGAAAAGCGGTGTTGTCGAAAGTCAGGGGTATTTTTTTGATACGCCTTTTTTGAATCATAGAGTAGAAATTAGTTCCGGTATATTGTCTCAGACGGCCTCGATGCAATTGATTTCGTTTTTTCAGTACCGTCGTGAGCAAAAAAAGAAACTCAAACAACAGGCCCAACGAGATTTATAGTGTTCTTTTGTTTATTTCTTGCAGAAATTCCATTTTATTGGTCTTAATCTGGCGAATAAATACCTTCAAGAGGTATAGCGAAATACTTTGCCACTTTTTTCTCCGTCTTTTTTTGCAGTATCCACACGTGACTTCTGTACCCTTATTCGTTAATTCTTTTTGATTCTAGCCGGATACTTTCCATGTGTTTTCCCACTAGGTCTTAATCAACTTAGCGTGATGAGTTATTTAATTCAAGCAACCCTCTTTGCTTAACATCTTTTATTAGGTGATTTATGATGCAAATAAGTATTTTCGCCGTCATGTTTTCTTTCCATATCATGAAACGCACGCGACCTAAATTGTTAAATGCCAAGATCATACTTCTTGAAAAGAATTTTTCGTTGGTCTCAACAATCGGTGTTATGCCCTTAGCCGGTTTTTAAAGTGCGTAACCCCAGTGCTTTAGATAGTCATCTATGGTATGAATTGCGACATAGATTCTCTCCACATCTGAAAAATGGTTGCTTGAATTGCTTTGCGATCTATTATAGTATAGTCAGGCTGACTAAGGTAATGTCATTGTAGATATCTGTTTGCAAGGCTGGTCGATTCCTAAAGACAAAGTTAACGCCATTTCAATGGATACATCGATGGATGACTTTTTTCGTTTTCTAAGTGTCTTATTACCTTACGTTGCTCAGTTAAAAATCCTTGCTTTAATCTCTCATTTATCCTACCTGCAATTCTCTACGTTGAATTGAATACCTACGGTTGTAAGGATATTCTGTTGGATATTGATGATAATTTCGCTTAGGTGCGAGTGTCATCTGGGTAGAGTTTGGTATTTTCTATGAATACCTCAGTTGGAAGGCTAACATTTTCCTTTTGACATAGATTCGATTGATATTGGTTACTGAGCTGTTGTCATTGTGTGTAAGTAATTTGGTTGATTTGGCAACCTGTCTTTTTTATTTTGGGGCTAATGTTTCCTGAATTTGATCGGTGGCGACATCACAAAAGGTTCATTAACTGATCACCTTACAAGTTCATGGTTATGTGGAAACGAACCAAACCAAACACTATTGCGTTCTAATGCAAAGTAAAGTGACGATATTTATGTCACTGTTTTATGAGTCGATGCTTCCGTGGTGTCTACTGTTACGGGTGTGTTGTAAGTATTCATTGAACGATTTGATCGTTTTTGTGAATGTTTCTAGTGAAATCAACTACGCCTGACTGCTGATATGATGCTTAAATATGTAGCGTATGATACGATGAATATTTCCAATGGTCTGGTGTAAGACATTCAGCGTATTGTAAACTCCTCAAAATTTAGGAGCTAGTTTAGATACTCATGTTTTAGCCGATTTTATCTGAGCTGATAGTGTGACAAGCCGTTTGGCACCAATCGGTGGTGATGCTTACGAATTGTTTTTCACCATGCCGACTTCTAATGTACAAGAAGTTTAGTTAATTACACAAACTTTGTATTTATCTTATGTGAAGGTCGGGATTATCCTTGACTCAGGCTTTGATTAATTGAGACGGCAACGATGATGAGATTCGTGGTTGGCAGTACTTTAACAACGAATTTACTTACGTAGTCATTCTGCAACGTTCTTAATACTAATTAAATTAGTGGACATTGTTCATGAATCATTCTGTTCCTACATCAATTTGGCATAACCCCATTCATTTTCTCGCTTTTGGTTTAGGATCAGGGGCGGTTTCCAAAGCATCGGGTACTTTTGGCACGGTGGTAGCAATTATTCCTTTCTTTTTTGTGTTACGGTATTTGTCAACTACTCAGTATTTGGTGATGCTGGTGATCACATCATTGTTTGGTATTTTTTTATGTCATAAAACGGCGAAAGACCTAGGTTTGCATGATCATTCAGGCATAGTATGGGACGAGTTTGTTGGCTTTTGGGTTACCATGTTTCTAGCCCCAAAGAGCTGGTTGTATATTATCTTGGGTTTTATTTTATATCGTTTTTTCGATATTTTAAAACCGTGGCCAATTTCTTGGCTCGATAAGCATGTAAACGGTGGTTTTGGGATCATGATTGATGATATTTTCGCGGGTGTAGTGGCGTTTGTAGTGATACAGTTGTTGATTCGCTTTACGTTTTGAATGATCGGTTTGATACTAATATTTTAACTTTAAAAAATAGGTTTTTTGTCTTTCAGTTTAATAATTGCCAACGTTCTCTTTTTATGGCACTTAATCGGTTGAAAGCGTATATTTCCCCCTCAATAAATTATGGACAAGATGTCACCTTTGGTGAGTATTTATATATAGTGTTTGATGTTGTTTTAATTACGTGAGTATTGTTTTTTAGCTGCAAATGAAGGGGTATAATGCAGGAATTGGACCATAAGAGAGCTTTTCAGGTACACTGCCTGGCTCAAATAGGGGTGACTACTTGGTTATCTGTAGATAGTGCGGTGTCGGGTACGGTATTTTATCCGACTAATCCTTGGCCGATGGACCAGGCTTTCGAACCTATTAGCGAAATTTCTACTACAGATTGTTTTCAAGGTTTTGATGTTGCAGAAGTGACGCCTAAAGTGGTTGCACCGGAGAAAAAAGAACGATCTGTTGTTCATTCGCTTGAGAAGCTTAATGTAGACCCTGACATTATTGTTGAAGATTTACAGCTGATAGAAGAGCATACGGTAGATGTTAATGTACCTGTTCAGAAGGAAGTGCTTATTAGACATAAAGTGGTTCGACTTGATCTACATGCGTTTGCTTTATCTAATCAATTGCTTATTTTGAGTGAAATGCCGGCTTCCTTTGTTAAGCAGAAAGACATTGAATGCTTGGTGATTAAAATGAGTCAGTTGCTTCTAAAGCAATCGATTGATGAATGGTCGATTAACGTTTTGTCTTGGCCAGGTGGCTTGAAAAACCCGCATTTTTTAGCTCGTCAAGATTGGCTACTGGGAGCATTAGAGAGTTTCGTTCAACGTGTTAGTGAATCATTTTTAGCACCTCCTAAACTGGTGCTCGCTGGAGCAAGTATTGGTCATTTATTTGATGAGTTGTCAAGTGATAATCCATTAAAATCTTTGCCCGCGGCTCGAATCGTCAGCTTGTCTGAATTGTATCATATTCCTAAGTTGCGCAAAGAAGCTTGGCAAACCATGCAGACGGTATTGTTCTGATTTTTTTGCTATCAAATCCACATATTTTGGAGTATTTGAATAATTTTTTTGATTAATGGTATTCATCACACAGTTCACTCTACTACAGAATCGGAATTTGGTGTAATTGTTTTTTTCAATGCGGATTTTAATAATTATTTTGAGGGGCGAAAACTTGATTAAAATGCTCTAGTGACTTGACAAAACTGACTCATTGAAACTTGTTATGAGTAGAGCAATATAAGGGTTTCAAGCTTGACTAACGACGTAGCTTTTGTTTAATTAATTTGAGCTGGAGTTCATAATAATAGATCAAGTTATTTGCTACTGAGGTTTGGTAAAACAGTTAATTGAAATATTGGATTGACTTTTTTAAAGAGTAAAATACTGCTGAAGAACAAGTAGTCAGTGAGCATTTAATTTAATTTTGAGAGTCGAATTTAGGTGCGACTGAATAGTATAAATCTTTTTCGGATTTGAGTCAGTTGGGCGGTGTAAAAAATTACTACCAAATTAAGCAAGGTAATGGAAGTGGTGCTATATTTAATTTAACCATTCAATACGTAGAAGAAATAATATGAGTAACGTATTAGTACTCATTTCTAACAACAGTGAAAATATTGAAGCCATTACTATTACTGGTGTATTACGTTGTGGTGGAGTGAATGTAGCGTGTTGTTTGATTGGCTTAGGTTTTGATCTAGTGGCAATCGAAGGAACAGAAAAATATTTAGAGTCTCGTCGTTGATATAACTAAAATAGTGATAATGACTATATCAATCAATATCACTGATGGAAAGCAATCGATTGCTGACTTTTCTTTGATTCTTTATACGGCATTATAACACCAGTTTTGTTACACTAAACATTTGGATGATGCTAAAGTGATAAGCACGGCGATTAGCTTGAGAGGGGAAATAATGAAAAAAGTACCAATGACGGTGGAAGGAGAAGCTAGTCTTCGTGAAGAGCTTAACTACTTGAGAACTGTGGTTCGTCCTCGCGTGATTGCTGATATCGCGACAGCGCGTGAACATGGCGATTTAAAAGAAAATGCGGAGTATCATGCGGCTCGTGAAGAACAAGGTTTTGCTGAAGGTCGTATTAAAGAGATCGAAGGAAAACTTGCTGACTCGCAAGTGATTGATGTTAAAACGATGCCAGTAACTGGTAAAGTGGTTTTTGGTACAACAGTGACCTTATATAATGTCGATAATGAAAGTACCGTTACCTATAAAATTGTAGGGGATGACGAAGCGGATGTGAAAGTAAAAAAACTTTCTTATGCATCACCTATCGCGAAGGCTATTTTTGGGAAAGAAGAAGGTGATGAGGTCACAGTAACAATCCCAAGCGGCGAAGTAGTGTACGAAATTGAGAAAGTTGAATATCTTTGATCAAATAGGCTTCTGAGCTTGTTGGTATCATTTCATTCAAAAGCTACGAATTCAATGCCTCGTAGCTTTTTTGTCCAATATTATAGTTGGAATTGCTAATTCAAGCCGACATTAATCAGATATGTTATTCTCATTTCCTGTGCTTGCTTCATATTTTGTTTCTGTGCCATTGGTATGAATATTGTTCTTGTTGTGTTTTTATACTTTTATATAGATATGTTTATTTATAATGACGATAGCAAATAAGGTTTGGTTTAAAATAGTGTTAAATAGTATAGTACCTCCTTGGGAAAGGGTAAGGACAGTCCGATAAACAATACGTAAAAAATTAATGATCATAACTTAAATGTATCAATTGAGTTTGATCGATGCTTTTTTAAAAAATCATAGGAGTGATGGTGATAATAAACAAAAAAAGCGCAACTGATGTGGCGCCGTTTTATCTAGTTAACCTTCGTGGGTATTTGAATTTGAGAGTTAACTAAAAGGGTTTGAGCCAAGAGGTCACTCTAGTCGCTTTATCTGCATGACATAAGAACCCTTGTTTATTTTCTGCTGTGTATTTTAAATGAACAATATAGGTTTTTTCCTGTCAATTTCATTGAATGAGCATAATAAAAGCCATCAACAGTCGTCATAGGAGGAATATTTGATCAAATTGCATGAAGTGGTTAACCTAAAATAAAATGTACTTCCCTGATAAAAACATGAGATATGGTTACTTAGCACCGCTACTTTTTTCGAATTTCATGTTATTCCTTTTTTTTTTTCTACCTTCTATTATTTTAATTTATTCAACACTCGCGATAAGGTTAAGATGATAGATATCGACCCAGAAGTGAACATATTTTCTTGAAAATTCATTTATGTATGAAATAGTAAATGAATCGAAAAGCCACGTTGGAACCAATCATTGGCAACCTGCTACAGACCATTCATGGAGTAAAAGTCTCAAACTGTCAAATGCATCAAGCATACTACCTATTTAGCAATAGAATATTTTCGTTTTGGGTTGACATAATTATAGTTGATTGCTATAAAGAAGATTCAGACGCGCCAAAGGACGATATAAAGTATTAGCTATATCCCTGTTAATCCTGTGATTGATAAGACCAACCACGTTGCAACGTGGGTTCTGTTTGCTCAGGACGATTTTATTAATTTTCAGTGACGATCAATTTCATCATTACTTGATGAGTAAAATAGATACTTAAAAAGAGATCTTTGAGCGAGTCACTTTTTCTGGTTCTGTAAAACAGTCATCATGACTAAAAAAGTGTGATGAGAATGGTATGAAAAGAATCAAAATGACAGAGAATTTCGCTTATGCACCGCACTAGTTTATTTAAGGATGTGACATAATCGCAACAAAGAATAACAAGTTGGGCTTCCGTTGATAATGTTTAACATCTTGTTGTTGCGGTCATGACACGACTTTGGTGATTTGGTCGCGATTGAGGAGTGTATGCGGGTAGTGCATACTTGAAGTACTGATCCATATCAAATTTTTAAAACAGAAAGAGATCAAAGAATGTAATTATCCATCGAATCTGCCTTAATGCGTTCTTTAACAAGGAACAGGAGAAGCAAAGTCACTGTTTTTCCAGTATTTGTTTTTGTGTGGAGTGTGTTTTTGGAATAGTAAAACATTATGCCTTTAAAGCATAAGCAGGTTGTTTTGGCATGCCTTCAATCGGGCTAGAGTGAGTTTAGTGTGTAAGGCTTATCCACCTAAAATGGGTGTTGTATGTCCAGAGAAAATATTGTGGTGACAGGTATAAAGTCTGTCTAAAGTGGGTGAACTACATGAACATTTTATAGTGTTTAAAGAGCACTGGTTTGTGACGTGGTTGACCATTTTTTGTAAAAGACCTTTGACAAATAATATTGTGAAATCGACTGTTTATGTAGAGGTTTTACATTTAGGAGAGCATCATGCAGAATCTTCGTGTTAACGAAAAGCGCCTTTGGGATACATTGATGGAAATGGGGGAAATCGGCGGAACAAAAAAAGGAGGCTGTAACCGTCTAGCAGGAACGAATTTAGACAAACAAGCTCGTGATCTTTTTGTTTCTTGGTGCAAGGCCGCGGATTGTGACATATCAATCGATAAAATCGGCAATATTTTTGCCCGCCGCTCTGGTAAATACAATGGCCTTCCCGCTGTCGGTACGGGTAGCCACCTTGATACACAACCTACCGGCGGTAAGTTTGATGGTGTTTTTGGCGTATTGTCGGGCGTTGAAGTACTGCGTGTTCTTCACGAAAACAAAATCGAAACCCCAACACCGATGGAATTCTCTGTTTGGACCAATGAAGAAGGTTCGCGTTTTCAACCTGCGATGCAAGGTTCTGGTGCCTATGTAGGTCGCTTTGATTTAGAAACGGAACTTAACAAAACCGATGTTAACGGTATCCGACTTGGCGATGAGCTAGAGCGAATTGGTTACTTAGGTGATGTGGAGCTGGGTAGTCGTCATATGGGTGCCTTCTTTGAGGCACATATTGAGCAAGGGCCGATTCTTGAAGATGAAGGGAAGATGATTGGCATAGTACGACTGGGTCAAGGTATTCGCTGGTATAACATCGAGGTCGTTGGCCGTCCTTCTCACTCCGGTACGACGCCCATGCATTTGCGAAAAGATGCTATGATTGTCTCTTCATTGATTGTGGCAGAGATAAAAGCCATTGCAGATCGCCATAAAAATGGTCTAGGGACAGTTGGATTTATGCAAGTTTGGCCGAATTCTCGCAATACCATTCCTGGCAATGTGAAGTTCAGTGCTGACCTTCGTAATCCTAAACCAGATGTGTTGTTGGCGATGCATGAAGAGCTTCTGGTGTTTTGCAAGCAAATTGCTGTTGATCATAGTCTTGAGGTCAAGGTTGATCCTTTCTGGTATTTTGCTCCTGTGGAGTTTAATGCTTCTGATGATGTAAAAGCTGCCACAGAGCAACTCGGCTATAGCCATATGGATATTTATGCCGGTGCGGGTCACGATGCTTGCTACATGGCAGATTTTGTTCCTACGGGGATGATTTTTACTCCTTGTTTGCACGGTATCAGTCATAACGAAGCAGAATATAGCTCACCAGAGGAATGTGGTGCTGGAGCGAATGTGTTGTTACACACCATGCTACAAGCCAGCGAGCGTATCGCCAAAGAACACAAGGGAGCTCGTTAGCAAAATTAGAAGAACTAACGAAAACTAGACGAACTCTCAAACCATCACATGAAAGAGGTGTAGCATGGCTAGCAGATCTATACATAAAGGTGATTTTTACGAGTTAGAGGTTGATAGTGATCTCCAGAAAAGCCCGGCTTACAATAGTGACCTTGCTCCGACAAAATTAGGTGAACGTAAATGGAGTAAATGGAACATTGCCGCGTTATGGGTCGGTATGGCGATTTGTGTGCCCTCTTATACATTAGGAGGTGTGCTCACAGCTTACTTTGGTTTGTCTGTCATTGAAGCCTTGTTTACTATTTTAGTAGCCAATTTAATTCTTCTAATTCCACTAACATTAAATGCTTATCCGGGTACGAAATTTGGTATTCCTTTTCCTGTGCTATTACGTTCTTCATTTGGTATGATTGGCTCGAATATTCCCTGTTTGATTCGTGGTTTGGTTGCCTGTGGTTGGTTTGGCATCCAGACTATGTTTGGTGGTTTGGCCGTTTATCTTTTTTTATCAACAATTTTTAAAAATTGGGCCAATTTAGGTGCCACAGGAGAAGTTATTGGTTTTTTCATTTTTTGGGCGTTAAATATGTATGTGGTCATTCGTGGTTCAGAATCCATCAAATGGATGGAAACACTGGCTGCGCCTTTATTACTTATAGTCTCGTTGGGCCTCCTCATTTGGGCAAGTAATAAAATCTCTTTGAGCGAGATTTTAGCCACGCCAGCAGCAAGAGCTGCCGGTTCTAGTTTTTGGGGTTATTTTTTCGGTGGCTTAACAGCTGTAGTAGGATTTTGGGCAACGCTATCTCTTAATATTCCTGACTTTAGTCGCTATGCAAAATCCCAAAAAGATCAGGTGATTGGACAGATTATTGGTTTGCCATTGACCATGTTTTTGTTTGCATCACTTGGCGTCGTTTTAACCGCAGCATCGCCAATTCTTGTTGGAGCAACCATCTCGGATCCTATTACACTAATTGGTAAAATCCACAGTCCGTTTTGGGTTGCCATTGCTATGGTACTGATCGTTATTGCGACCCTATCTACTAATGTGGCAGCAAATGTAGTTTCTCCGACCAATGATTTCCAAAATGTAGCGCCTAAATACATAAATCAAACTCGTGGTGCTCTACTTACTGGTTTTATTGGCATTGCACTGATGAGCTGGGAACTATTGAAAAAGCTTGGTTGGATTCAATCTAATATCAGTTTAGAGGGTATGTATTCTAATTGGCTGATTGGATATTCAAGTCTACTTGGTCCCATCGCTGGTATTATGATTGTTGATTACTTTCTAATCAAGCACCAACATTTAGATCTTGTTGCTTTATACACACCAAACGGCTTTTATCCCGCGTTTAATAGTTCTGGTTTGATTGCCTTTGCAGTGCCTTTACTTATCACGCTTATTGCTATTAATACTCCAACTATTGGTTGGTTCTACAACTATGGTTGGTTTACCGGTGCGTTCACAGGTGCTATTGTTTATTTCGTCTTAGCCAATGCTAAGAAAAATACGTCTCATTAAACAAGATTATTTCAATTTTGAAAACACACTTTTCGATATATAAGGTTATTAATCACATAAATCGGCAATGCATCAAATTTACCTGTGGCTTTTTTATGGAGCCGATACATTTTACGGTACTTCTCACATCGAGCTGTTTGTGTGACCTTGTGTGTGAATCGATGTTAATGAATTTCTAACAATAAAGGAGTCATTATGAGCCTACTGATTAAAGGGGGGACGGTTGTCACCCATGAAGAATCATTTCAAGCGGATATCTTATGCAAAAACAACAAAATTGTTGAAATTGGTGAAATTACTAACATACCTGTGGATGTCAACATTATTGATGCCACATGCAAATTAATTATGCCAGGTGGTATTGACCCTCATACACACATGCAACTTCCTTTTATGGGCACAGTTGCAAAAGATGATTTTGCCTCCGGTACCATCGCTGCACTTGCTGGTGGCACGACGAGTATTATTGATTTTGTTATTCCTAGTCCTCAGCAATCGCTATTAGAAGCCTATAAACAATGGCGTGAATGGTCTAAAAAATCCTATGCTAATTACACCTTTCATGTAGCGATTACTTGGTGGGATGATAGTATTGGTGATGAAATGACGACGCTAGTTAAAGAATATGGCGTTAACAGTTTTAAACATTTTATGGCTTATAAAAACGCTATTATGGCAACGGATGACACTCTTGTTTCTAGTTTTACTAAATGTCTTGAACTAGGTGCTATCCCTACCGTCCATGCAGAAAACGGTGAATTAGTGTACCATTTACAAAATAAACTCATTGAACAAGGTCTAATCGGGCCAGAAGCCCATCCATTATCAAGACCTTCTTCCGTGGAAGGCGAAGCGGCGAATCGTGCCATCAGTATTGCCAAAACGTTAGGAGCCCCTCTTTATTTGGTTCATGTTTCCACCGAAGAAGCCGTAGATGCTATTCGTTATGCTAAAGACCATGGTCATACTGTTTTTGGTGAAGTGTTGGCAGGACATTTAACCGTTGATGATAGTGTCTATCAAAATTCCGATTGGGCCACCGCAGCTGCGCATGTAATGAGTCCTCCATTCAGACCTAAAAAACATCAGGATGCACTTTGGAAGGGTGTACAAGGTGGTACCTTACAAACCATAGCAACCGATCATTGTGCCTTCTGTACAGAGCAAAAGGCTATGGGCAAAAACAATTTCACGCAAATACCAAATGGTACCGCTGGAGTGGAGGAGCGTATGATGGTGTTGTGGGAAAAAGGTGTCAATACTGGAAAAATCACCGTTAATGAGTTTGTCGCGCTTACCTCAACTAATACCGCGAAGATATTTAATATTTATCCGAATAAAGGCTGTATTCGTGTTGGCTCCGATGCCGACTTAGTTGTCTGGGATCCAGAAACTGCTCGAATATTATCTGCAAAGACCCATCAATCTATGATTGAACACAGTATTTTTGAGGGAATGGAAGTACACGGAGTTCCGGAAAGTACTATTTGTAATGGCAAATTGGCTTGGCACAAAGGGGAATTATTATCTCAACTAGGTGATGGTGAATACATTAATCGTCCTGCTTATGCCACCTATTATAAAGCACTTAAAAAACGTCAAGAGTTAAGCAAACCCAAGGTAGTTGAACGTTAATGTTTAATCTTTAATCTTATATCTCCTTTTAAAATAAGTTAACGGATTTTGTTAAGCCAGCATAGATTCCTTGTTGGCTTTTCTATACACTCGTTTTGGTATTTTTAGTTTAGGATCTAAGTGAGGGTGGTATCCATTGTTGGTCTTAATAGTCTTAATAGATGCATTGATGACTTGTTCTCACTCCCTAAGTACTTTACATTGCCTAGTTAAAAATCCCTCCTTTGATTTTTTGTTCATTCTTTCCGACAAGTTACCAAAATTACTCACCCTCTATTAAGCAAGAGTTTTAGTGGAGTCATTCGAAAAGTAGGTAAGATTTAAAAGCCTTAGTTTAGCAAAAAGTTATAGTGTTAAAAAGAAGAGCCAAAAGTACTCTCTAGAATAACGATCAGTGAGAAATATGCTGAAATGTTAGTGATAATGAGATATTTTTCAAACATTTTACGAACAGAAAATGGACATTTGGTTTGATGCAAACAAAAAATATCTTCTGTGGATACTGTTTATTTAGATAAAGTGTTAGTTTCAGGCCTGACAGTGTTGTTTGAGCAATAAATAAGGTAGGGTGATCATTGATTTGATAAACCTTATGGGTACTATTAGAATTGGTTAAAATAGAAAAACATAGTTTCAGATCTCGATATCTGCATCTGTATCTGTTTGAATCGTGACGCTGAGTTTATCTAATCAAAATAAATCCACCATCAAAAAGAAGATTCGATGAGGGGAAAAATGCAATATGAGTATCGTTGGTTTCACAGTGTATTAATTCAGTTTCAATCAAGTGATTACACAACTAAAGAAACTGCGTGATCCTAATAATTCATAATGATTGAATACATCAACGTGGTCACGATTCCGTGAAAATATCTAATTCTACAAGTTTTTTTGTTGAATGTGTCTTTATGTAAAGACTAGAGAACTCTGCTATTAGAGAGTGAATGTGCTTAAATTTCGTCGGTGTTGATGTCATCAAGAAACGCAATGGCGCCTTGTACGATTATTGATTATTATGATTCCGATGTTCATTTGACTAATGAGTTTTCTGACAAAATGTTTCCGTGATTTCACCCAGGCTACCTGAAGTATTACAATTCATCATGGATTTACCCATGATCATGGGAATTTTGTATTTCCATTGTCATGAAAAAAGACGTCTGCATTTGAAGCATTAATGCTACTGCCGTTGTGGTTTTATTTCTAAGTAATTTCTCCTAAGAAAAACTTAGTTGTTTCTTTATAATACCGTTTATCTGAAAACTTTGCTTTTACGGGAAATACATAATGGTTGAGCTATTCACAGTTATTCACCATGTAAAAACACTCACATATTTGAAATAATGAACATGTGTGTCTATCATCCCTGGTAAGATGAGGGCTTATTATTGATAATAAAGCACTGTTATTTACGGATGCTGATCAAGAATTTCTTCGTGATTTCCCATATCAACGACATTTCCTGAATGCGTATCTATCAGAAATACATCATTGGAAAAACACCCGTACTCATCTAACTGAGACAATACAAAACAGAACTGTAATGTATTCGTAACGATGTCGTTTGTATAAATCATCTTACCAAACTTGATCATTGTTTGATAATTTTTCAAGTGGTTTAGATAGTTCAAAGTATCGTAGTCTTGTAGTGTTCCAAATGGATATAAAAATGGTGTTGTTATAGATAGATCTTTTCACATCGTTAAATAGTCAATAAAGTGCGTATAATAACGCTTTAGTTAGTGATTAACAGGAATTATTCGTGACTTCAATGGGACCAACTTCGTTTTTCTGGTTTGATTTTGAAACCACGGGAACAGACCCCGTACGAGATAGACCAATACAATTTGCTGGTATTCGAACGGGTTTAAATTTTAATCCCATTGGCGAGCCGATTATGTTCTATTGCCGTCTTGCGAAAGACGTTTTACCACAGCCAGAAGCTTGTTTATTGACTGGTATTACACCGCAATATGTAAACCGAGAAGGCTTGTGTGAAGCGGAACTTATGCAAGTAGTGGAAGAACAACTATCACAACCTGGTACTTGTGCACTTGGCTACAATACTATTCGTTTTGATGACGAAGTAGTGCGTCATGGTTTCTATCGCAATTTTATTGATCCTTATGCTCGTGAATGGCAAAACCATTGTTCCCGCTGGGATATCATCGATTTGGTACGCATGACTTACGCGATGCGCCCCGAGGGTATTGTGTGGCCAAAAGGTGAAGATGATAAGGTGTCTATGAAGTTAGAAGCTCTGACAAAAGCCAATAATATTACTCATGAACAAGCTCATGATGCCTTATCTGATGTGTATGGCACGATAGAAATAGCTAAGTTGATTCGTGAAAAACAGCCTAAATTATTTGATTACTATCTAAAAATGCGTCAAAAGCACGAGCTTCAGCAGTTTATCGATCCCATTCGTATGAAACCGTTTTTGTATATTTCTGATATGTTTAATCAAGCATGTAAATATTCTGCTTTTGTGGTGCCGATTGTGCCACATCCGACTAACAAAAATGGTGTTATCATTTACGATTTGATGGCTGATGCTCAGCCGCTATTGGATTTATCCGTAGAAGAGATTCGTCATCGAGTATTTACACGTCAAAAAGAGCTAGATGAAATAACTCAATTGCCTCTCAAAGTAATTTATTATAATAAATCTCCTGCAGTGGCACCAGCTACCTTTTTAAAAGACAAATTTGTTGTAGAACGTTTGGCGTTGGATGGTGATATTTGTTGTCGAAATTTAGAATTGCTTAAAAAGCAATCTAACCTTATGGAGAAAATTAGTGCTGTGTTTATTCAAAAAGAACATACTGTTTCTAATGATCCAGATTTAATGCTCTATTCCGGCGGTTTTTTCTCTCGAGAAGACAGGGTACGCATGGAAATAATTCGTACAACACCACCAGGAGCGTTAAATGAATTGGAAATGTTGTTTGATGATTGTCGTTTACCTGAAATGTTAATACGCTATATTGGTCGTAATTATCCAAGTTATCTAAGTGAACAACAACGTTCTGAATGGGAGGAATATCGTATGATTCGATTGATGGAAAATGATGGTAATGGTTCGATTACTATGTCTGCGTATTTTGAACGTTTAAATACTATTGCACTAAGCGATCAAAATTTAACGTCTACTAAGCAAATTATGCTAAAAGATCTTGCTAATTATGCGCAAAGTATTTGCCCTACTGGATAGCCAAAAAATGGCATGAGTCATAGAGGAATACATTGGTTGAGTGGTTTGGTGGATATTCTGATCACCATTTCTGGACTCAAAATAGCATTGTAAATCTTGGTACTTCTTATAGTGATGTTACACAATTGGATTATTGTTGAAATAATTATCTTTTTGTTCGTTGATTCAGTAAATGGTTCTTTAAGTATTAAAACTTTGGTAAGTATCTTAATTAGAGTAATGATTTATATTTGGTTATGGGTTAACAAAATTAATGAGGATTCAAGAAGGCTTTCTTGAATCCTTTAGTTCTATTTTAGCCATCTTTTTTTTGAATCCAATAGCAGTAAATATCCCCTTCCTTTTCTTGATAAACAAGATTATGTCCTAGAAACTGACAAAATTTTGGTATGTCCCTTATTGTTGATGGATCAGTAGCAATAACTTTTAACACTTTTCTAGGTGATATTTTTTGTATTTCCAAATGTAGCATCATGATAGGCTCAGGGCAAATCAACCCACGTGAGTCTAATAGTGAATGATGTTCCATAAATAAATCCTTTTAGAATGGTCTTATTGTAGTTTCTTCATCTATTGGGTTCGGTCTTTAAACCATTATGTGTCAATAATATCAACGATCTTAGAAATCGTTTTTTCATATTTTTTTGTTCTTTTATGTAATCAAAATTCATCGATATGATTTTTCAATCGTTTCTACAACTTGTAATTCCCAGCTCATTGTGTAGTCACGTTGAATGTGTTTTTGCTTAATGTTTCCCATAATAGATTTTCTAGCTGTAAACCTATGTCAGCAAAGAATAAGGTTAATAAAAAAGTCTATATGTGAAAAATAAATGGGCTTTTTTTATCTAAATAACGTGGATTTAACTGATTGTACGTTAGATTAAATGTTTGTTTAAAATTGGTAATAATACTTTGAATAGGCGAGGATTGGCACATAAAATATCACCATTTTCAATATTTGGCGAACCGTTAAAGTTAGCAAATATACATCCTGCTTCTTTTGCAATAAATAAAGCGGCTTGTATTGACTGTGCTTGAAGTTTGATTCCCCAGGCAGCATCTAAACGACCCGCTGCTGAATTAACTAACATTAATGCAGGCGCATCTTGCATGATAACACGCACACCTTTTTGTGCTAGATCAGAAAAAACAGCAAGTTGGCCGGTTAAGTAAGACGCGGTACGATCCGATGCTGGAAATTGAGTAGCAATGATGGTTTTTCCTAAATTACGAGCGGAGCTGGTGCGAATACGAGAATTGTTTAAATAAGCACCACGACCTTTACTGGCATAAAACTCATCTTTAGTATTAGGGTTTAGCACAAGTGCGTGCTCAATTTTATTGGCTATTAAATAGCTCATTGTGATCACATGACCTGTTAGGTCGCGTGTAAACAAATGTTTCCCGTGAATCGCATCAATGACCCATTCGCCTTCTTCTCCATTTTGCACTGTTCCTTTTAGGTGAGTTGTCATAGTATCTGCTGGATAAGCTTTTTCTAGATGGTAAACAATGCTACGTTCAGCACCAGAACAAACGGTTTGATAAACCTGAGTAGCATTTTGCCCTTGTTCTTTATCGAACAGAAGTTTTTCTTGAGAATGGACAATGTATTCAGCGGCTGTACGAGCGGCTTTGATTGCGATATTGATTCTAGGTTGCATAAAGAAATCGTCTTTCTGATGAAAATGTGTTCCGTTAGGATAGTAAGTTTGCAAATAAAGTGTTGAAGAGGAATTTTCCCTGAGGTTCAAAATGAACAATGATTTTTGTTGTTCAGAAACACTTTGAGAGTGCATAAGTTAGATAAAAACATTCTAGTGTGAAGTAGTTTGATTGGCTAGTGAAAGATTGATGAAAAACTGAGTAGTTTGGTAATTTTGTTTAAAATATGCTAGTATTTGTATCTTCATGATTAGTTCTATAAACGACAATACTTAATTAACAATTAGCTAGATTTATAAAGTTCTTTGACCAGCTTACGTAAGCTAGATCGCCAAGGACGTTGCTTCACACCATAATGATTAAATACTTTACGACAGGACAAAGATTGTTTTTTAACTCGGGGAATGTCCTCTTCCATAGATAAAAGAGAATTTTCTATAGATTCCACTTTAACATTTACTTTCGGGTCTATCTGTTCAGATGCAGCTAATATTACTTTATTTAACCCAATCCAACTGATCTCTTCTGCACAACAATAATGCTAAAACATACTGTATTTTGTTGTAATCATCTTGCAATACATGATACAAACTTAGCGCATCAACTGCAAAGTCGTATTCTAGTGATTCAAGTTCAGAAGTAACGGTACTTCTTAATAACTGAGTTTCAGTAGGGCAAATCCATTCAAATTTCCCTTGATCTTTCGAACAGGACAATAATGCATTACCCACTTCGGTATTTGAGCCTAAAAGCAGAATGCGAATAGGCGCATTTATCTCTTGATTACTCAAAGTTCATCCTCGTATCACTTAATGAATGGTCTAAGCAAATTCCTCTTTGCTTATATTCAGCAATACCAACTAAACTATCATACCTTATTTTGATCATGCAAAGCCTAACTTTTGGAACAGAGAGGCATATTGACTTGTTATTAAAAGCCACATAATGGCATATTTGGAGAGTCTATATTCGGTACAAAAATTGGGTTATGCAAGTTTTGAAGAATTACTTACCGAGTCTTTTTTGCTTTTAGATACGCAATTGTGTCATTGACACCAATAAGAAATTTTTAGTCAATGGATTTGTGTATTTTTTTAAGGTTACCATTATAAAGCATGAACAACTCCAATTCGTTTGTCATACTCAAAGGAGTGAAAGAAACGATCTTTGTAACTGAAGATTAACAACACTAGGTCAACAATTAAGGCTTAATGATGCAAAACAAGAAATTCAGCAAAAGATGCTCTTCAAGTGTCTATTCTAGTATTTATTATAGATGTTATTTCAGAGAAATTTGAATACTGGGTTATATAACGAGGAAATCTCGTCATTGACTTTGTCAAATAATGTGATTTCCTTTTAATAAACAGACCGTGGTTTTATTGATCTTATTTTGCCATATTATTCTTCGGTGTTGGATCCACAAATATCATCAAAATCATTGGTATCATTTAGAATGATAGGGTTGTTGTAACCTGGGAGGCGAATTTCTGTTTCAGATATAATTAAGTCTTCACCTCCAAGTACATTGAAGCCAAATTTGTAAATTGGACGACTTTCACCATGGATAGCAGCTTGATTGTATGCGGCAGCTGATTCCTTTACTGTGATGTTTTTTTCTCTGTACTTATCAAGCTGAGCTTGTGAATAGCGTTTGCTAAGCATTTCTATGACTTTATGAGGTGCAAGAAGAACCGCTGTGGCGTTGTTACCACCAAACCCTTTGGAGTTAAGTAGGGCTGCATCAAAATACTTTTTTCCGTATTCTTGGTGTTTCATTTGAAAATGAAGTCCATCTTGATATACATCATCAGCCAATTCAGAAGAGGTAATGATACCGGGTAAAATGCCATCTTTCCAAACTCCTAAGGAGAGATGGAGTTGATCACCACCAGCAGTTCCTTGAGAATGGCCTAAGTAGGCTTTTATTGCGGTTACTGGCATATTTGTTGCGCCAAAGCTTGTCGCTGATTTGCTCAATACATGGGATTCAGTAACACGATTTTGTGGTGTGCTTGTACCGTGTGCCTGAATAAATGTGCGTTGTGTTAAACCGTCTTTTCCTATCATGTTTTGTAAATAAGACATAGCTTTGCTCATGGTTAGGTAATTACCAATACCGGGTGCAGAGATGGATTTTTTATGGCCATCGGCATAAGAAAATACAGTTGGAATAGCACCATAAATTTCAGCTCCTAGCTCTATAACTAACTCATCGTCCATCAATAATGTCCACTGGCTTGATTCACCAATGGTGAAGCCACAGTTTTGTGCGAATGGACGACAGCTACGTGTGTGATCGGGTTCCGCTTGGTTAGATATTTGATCAAGTGCTAATAAGGCTGTGTCCTCCGCTAGGGCACCCATAGTGCGAAATCCTTCAATGACTTCTGGTGTAATTGGAGCATCACTACCACCCACCATGGCAACACGAAACTTTCTACTTTTTATGCCTTCAACTGCTTTCTCTAGGTTAAAAAAGTAGGTTGCACATGCACCTATAGCTGCTCCAACATTACCTACGTTACCAAGTAGGTAAGCGTTGACAAAATCAGCAGGCATCTGTGCGTAGCCTAAGGGTAAGTGTTTGGAAGTAGTGCGTTTACCGATTAAAGCTGACTTCAACATACCACCAAAACCTAAATCGTCCATTTGTCCAATACAGTTTACCGCGTAAACGGCTATTTCATCTGGCGCTACTTTACTACGAATAACCTCCCAATCAATACCCGTACTTTGTAGTGCATCTGATGCACCATAAACCGTCATTTGCAAACCACGAGGATGGTTGCGACTTTGATAAAGTCGGGATGCGTCAAATCCTGTTGGTAATTGACCGGCAGATTTTACAGCTAAGGGTCTGGTATCTTTTATAAAGGTTTCAAGATTTCCTTCAATCGTTACTTGAGATAAGTTTTCTGAGACTTTGGTTATCTGCCAGTTGGTTGGACGATCGTTGGGTAAGGAGCGAGTTTTGATAGTAAAGCTTAATTTTTCATCTTGGCTATTGGGCGTTAGCACAGATTTTTTATGCAAGATAACATGGTCTACATCAAATAAACTGGGATGGATGCGACGAATAAGCGTTTGTGCCAGCAAAGATTCACCGATACTATCGATTAGAGATGAATCATCTAATGCTTCGCCATCTCGTGTATGCCATAAGCCGTTTTTATATTCGGCAGTATTTGTTAGTGTGGCTAGATCAAGTAATACTTCCTGTTGAATCACGGTAGGGAGGAGATCTAAAATAACTCGGCGATAAGCTTGATGTGAAGAGGTACGCCCTGCCGAATTTATTCCGCCAAAGCCAACAATAACAGGTAAACGGGTCAATTGAATTTCCTTGTTTTGAAAATTGGTAAAAGTCAGAGTCATTGTAATGAATGGGGGCCTACCCCTTAGCTACCCTGTAGCGAATATATCCATTATATGCATGATACCCAACGGACTTTATATTGTGTAATCTAATTCTTATTTAGTTAGCAAGAGTTTGGGGTGATTTTTAATGCTGGGGTGCTATAACTTATTGTATTGAATTAGTTCTTTAATTTCATCTACATAGGCTTGTCCACGTTGCGAGTAGTTATCCAAACCACGGGCTAATGCAAGTCCAGTAATCGTTTTGTGTTTCGCTCGTAATACCACACGTATGGTTCTGAGTTTTTTATAAGCTGCATTTTGGTTCAGGTTATCGATATAATGAAAGACGGATTCACGTGCGTTGTTGAATTTGCGTACTTCGTGGTTAGCATCGTTGGCTCTGGATGTAGGTACTAAACCACAGCCCTGCCGAAAACACCATTGGCCAAAGTAGTTATTTCCTTTTGTAGCAAATCGAGATGTGCCCCAAGCCGATTCATTAGCGGCCTGAGCGAGTACAAGTGAAGACGGTATTATATCAATGTACACTAGTAGCTCTCTGATACTAGTAGCATCTGTTTTATCAACACTATTAAGTCCAATGGCAGATCTTAAATCTACAATCCATTTTTTATTGTTTGCAGACAAAGGAGATTTTTGTGTTAGTAGAGAAATGAGGTGTTTCCTTTCCTGTGATAGTTGTGAATTTTTTTCGTCTACAAATGGCTTAAGAAAGTTAAGGAACGCTTTTTTACGCTCATTAATATCTGTAATAGCATTAAAATCCAGTTTTTGGATGGTGATTGGGTGT
>JACLAC010018871.1_pt1 | contig 65138 bp, 42 predicted proteins | sample 8027881 | NCBI WGS metagenome assembly JACLAC01 (sample SAMN15725517, study PRJNA655200) | protist metagenome | isolation source: fluorescence activated cell sorting (FACS) single amplified genomes of... | place: Spain: Blaines Bay Microbial Observatory, Mediterranean Sea | collected 2016-01-19
TGCAAACATTAAAAAACCTTTACTCATTCTTTAATAACTTCCTTGTGTGTTTCCAATTTTTTACTGCAAACACTTGTTTAGGTTCTAAAAGTTCTGCTAATGGATAATCGTTACCTGCAGGATCTGTTCTGTCACCATAAAATTTTATTCTGTCTGGATTGCTGAACTCTTTTAAAATTTGTGCTTTGTTGCAACCTTTTTGAAATATATCTATGCCAGTCTCTCCACCAACATCTGCTTCTATGTCTGGATATTTTTCATTAAATTGTTTTGCAATTTTTTCTCGCTCTTTAGTTTTGCAATCATATTCATAATATTCTTTACGTTGTTCAGCATTAGCATTACGTCCTACTACACTAAAATTACACATACCTGTTCTGTTTTCAAAATGTAAACCTGTGCGTAATGGAAAAGGACTATGTTCTAATTTAAAATTAAGCCATTGCTTTGCATCTATTGGAAGTTTCCAATCATTATAATATAATTCTTTACTTCTTATCCAACGACTGTTACCACTACAATTATATACTCGTGTACATGCATCATATATGTCTTCGCCTACTTGTTCTATAGTTTTGTTTCTGTCACTACCTGTAACTAAAAATACTCTATGAGAATGACAAAACTTTAAAAACTCTTTATGGAATGTTGCATCAATTTTTCCTCTACTAGGAGTTAATGTTCCGTCAACATCAAAAATGTAATCATTTATCATCGATATCTAAATCAATCAACTTATGTACTTTTCTGCTTTTGCGTAACTTCTGATATTCTGCATGATATTCATTAGTCGCTTCAAAGTAACGTGATGTGATTTCCTCTAAGAAAGATTGAAGTTCTACTTCAATTGGATTGTTGTAAATGTCTAGTAAGACTGCCTTATTGTGTTCTTGGTCAATTAAAACTTTTACAAAAGATATGAGTGTTTGAGATATTTCAAATGTGCCACCATTGATACTATAGTTCAATAGTGTTTGCACTTTTGCTTTTAAATTATTGTGCTGTATATTTAAAGTCGTACGATAATTCGCAAACTCTAATGCTTTTGTTAGTTTAGACGACATATAGCATATTTATTAGCCATAAAAAAAGCCAGTTACTTGAACTGGCTTTAAATTTAAACACTCTTTACATACATTGTGATTTCAAATCCTAAACGTATGTTTTCGTACGTTGGTTTAGTCCACATAGACTATCTCCTCTATAAAGAACGTCCTTGTCTATTATAATCCGTCTGATGAAGCATAAGTTGGTGCAGTTACTACAACACCGTTGTTTGCTCTTTTAGTTTGAATTGTGCTTGAGATTGTTCCATCTACAGCATCAACGTATCCGACAGAGTCATCTGCGTTACCGTCAATACCATCAGCACCAACACCATCACCTAGTGCGTGGTCATCTCTCATAATAACATTGAATGTTACTACTGTTGGATTTGTTGTGCTGTTTACTTTGCCTTGAATTTTGTAATAGTTACTAGCATAACTACCAGAACCATATTTGCTGTATAAGTCTTGATAACTTGTTGTTAGTTCATAAAAACCTTTACTAGCACTTGTTCCTGTTGAACCTGAACTAGTTAAGTTGTTTAAGTTGAATGTTAAAGTACCCATAGCACTTAACAATGAAGTCCAGTTTGAATTCTGAGAACCAATTGTTCCTGCACTTGAACCTGATGTACCACCACTTCTTGCACCTGTAAATAATACCTCACCGCCTGAGTTGAAAAATCCTCTAGCATGTGCTTCACTACTAAATGTTAATGTGAACACATGTGTAATTTGTGGTTCACTTGAACTACCCCAACTACTTGTTCTTGAACTGCTACCTGAAGCATCAGTAGTCAAACTACTTGCTGGAATACCAAACCTATCGTCAAAACAACTTTTAACATCTTCCATTAAGTTGCTCCAATCACTTGCTGTGATTGAATCACCGGATGATTTATCTGTGCTACTTGAAGAATATAAACTTACACCACTAAATGTTGCTAAAGCCTGTACCTCGTCCTGTAAGTTTTTGTAACCGTTGTCAGTACTACTAGCATTAATAACTTCGCCAGTTGCGGCATCTAAACTACCTGTTGATTGATTGTAGCCGTATGTACTAGCCGCTGTATATGTGCCTAGTGTTACGTCTGCTGGTGTGCCTAATTGTCTGTAAACATTTGCAACCATGTTATCATAGTCTGCATTGCCTACAACATCACCTGTTACGACTTTAACCATATTGGTTCCGCCTGTTACTGTTAAAGTTGATCCACTTGCCATATTGTACTCCTATTGTATAATACTATTTACCTATTTTACACCTATTACGGCTTCGATGACACCCTCGTCACCATCTTCTTTATCTTCTAAACTTCTGCCTATAATTGCTTTGATGTCAACATCTTCTTCTGCTACACCCCATGCAACTCCTGGAACATCACTTGATACCAATCTTTCACCTTTAGAAATTTTACCAATTACTTTAACAGGTACTCTTCCTGCTAATGCTACTGGTTGTCCGTTTGCTTCACTGTTCATTAAGTATGCTGGATTACTAGATATAACTCCAAAACTTTCTACATCTGCATGTTCTAGTGTTTGTGTTATTTCTTTTTCACCACCAATCTTAACAACCGTACCTGGAGCATACTCTACGTCTGAGGAATAAATCTCAGCCATATCCGCATACTGGGCCTGTGTTGCAATACCATTGAAATACGTTGCACCTACGTTACCTGTGAACGTTGCACTAGTACCATTTATAATTGCAATGTTACTTGTACCTGTAAGTTCTGCTTGAGTTCCATCAAACACTGAACTGAATACTGTACCAAATTTGGTACCTGAATTACCAATGTTCTGTGAATTGTTTGCCGCTAATACTGTACCTAATGTTTTATTAGTTAAAGTTTGAGCAGTTGTTTCCTGTGCTACAACACCATCCGCTGGATTTAAAACTGTTGTACCACCACTGTTTACTATGTTACCATATAGACCAGCACTTGTTAAATGGAATGTGCCTGAAGCAACATTACTAATAAATGCTGTGTCAATTGGTGCACCACTAGTACCAAAACTTTCTACATTAAGTCCGCTAATACCACCACCGTTTGCTAGTGTAATATTTGTAGCATATAAGTTATCAATGGGAGCCGCACTCTCACCAATATCTAATACTACGTTTGCGCCTGCTTTCTTAATGTACTGTGCCGCATTTGAACTTGCGTCACCTATTTGAATTGTGTCAATGAACAATGTTGAGAATCTTTGGTCAACGTTACCAATTGTAACTGAGTCAGTTGTGTCTGGTATTAATGCTGTTGAACCACTTCTAAAAATAGTGTTAGCATTATATGTTGAACCACTTACATAAATTGCATTTGCCTTATCGGCGAATGTTGCCACGTTTGCCAATGCAACCGCTGTACCGGCATATTTCTTTCTCAAGTTCATACCTGGCTTAATTGTTGTACCTATACCATCTGTAGTATCATTTAATTCTGCATAAATGGCTACATCGCCTAAGCCTTCCACTCTAGCCGCTGTAGTTGTATGCACATTGAAAGATGCATGGTCACTGAATATTGCCATTATAGTTTCACCGTTTGTGAAACCTGCTGTTCCTGTTCCGTCACTTACATACATTAATGCAAGTACGGCTCTGTACGCACCGGTGTCATCCGCTATGTACATGTTTCTTAATCTTGTTCCGTATTTTGTTGGACTACCAATTGCTGAATCACTGGTATACTCGTTTGATACTTTACCAGCATAACTGGCTTCTACAAACCCTGAACCATTGTGAAGTTTTAATTTGTCGTCAACTGTTGAGTAGTAAGTTGTGCCTGATGCTACGCCGCCTGTAGGAGCAGTTGCACTAACCGTTGTACTCATTCTTTGCCAACCTGAGCCGTCATAAACTCTCATAACTGACTCGTTCTTATCATACCAAATTTGTCCAGTTAATAAAACTGAATCACTTGGTGCGGATGTACTAGCAAAGTTCTCTAAATGTCTAATGGAGTTTTGAACAAAGTATTGTCCATAACCACTAACATTTCGACCTACTAGGGCAACTGAAAACGAGGAGTTAACCTGACTTGCGGCTACATTAATGGTTCTCGAACCATCTGTATTTTGTACTGAATATGTCATTCTAATTTTCCTCTATTTAATTTAACTGTACTCTCACAGTATATATAATCTCTATTGTTCTATTCGCACTCTTTTGTACAGGGTGGAATATAACATGCGTAAGCATAGTACTATCATTTGGATCAGTAGCATAACTTAACAATCCTAATTCATCAAAGATATATAATCCCTCATTAGTTGTACTGGTGTCAAAAGTTTCTTGTGCTGAAGGTTCATTATAACCTAATGTACAAGTAATTTTTAAATCTGTATAACTAGCACCAGGGACAATTTCAATCTTGTCAGTTGTAGTATTGTTACTTATTACTTTCTGAAATGTTCTACTATATAATGTTGCACTATTTTCATATGCTTCACTTACTCTTGGTGCTTTGTAAATTACCTTACCTGCAGAGTCAACACTAGTTGCTCCATTACCAAAAGCCATATAATGTAGATATGCACCGGAGGCATTAGTTAAAGCATTTGCAATCATATTCGCCATGTTACCATAATGAATAGCATTACGTTTGTTTACTAATTCTTCTTTAGTTTCTGCATCTCTGATTAAGATGTGTCCAGACATTTTAATTCCGGCTTTATCGTCCACTTTAGAATCCTGCTTTTCCGTTTTGTCTATGCTTTCGTTCATGTTGTTATTTATCACTTTTTGTTAAAATATGTTTTAATTCCTAATCGAAATTCTGCAGGAAGTCAATAATACTACTGTTCGCTTGTAGAACTGTACCTTTATCTGTTAAACTTATTGCGTCCTTAAGACCTTGTTCACCTGAATCCCAACCTGTGTCTTCATCTACGTCATGTGCTAATAAAGTTCCATCAGCAAATTCTGTATTAATTGATCCTGTGCCATCCCAACTAGCATCATAGCCTTGATATCTCACATTAGCACCACCACTTAAATCATCGTATGTTAAACTGTAAGCAGTGAAACTACCACTTAGGTCCCAATTTTCATCCAGTGGGATTTGGTTATTATAAATTTCTACTGGTTTAATCCAGTTATATTCTTCTGGGTCACGTACTAGTGAACCATCGGAGTTTCTTAATCTTATGTTTTCTGTTTCTTCACCGTTATAAACTCCAGACCCACTATTAATTAGTGTGTTAGGTGTTGTACCTTTTGTACCTCTATGTATTCCGGTAAGTTTGTTACTAACTGTATCTCTTACTTCGTATTCTATTCTTTCGCCTTGTAACCAAATTACAGCACGTTTGATACTACTTGCTTCTGGTAATTTACTTGCATCTGTTACAAGTATTTGGTTATCCCAAATGTTTAAATTAGCAGTTGTAGTTGTTAATGCATCTACATTACGTCTATAATATTCTGTACTACCAAATAAGTCTGCAAACATAATGTATCTTGTGTCTGTACTTACATCACTAATTTGTGTGTTACCTTTTGTGGTAACATCAAATATCAATGTTTCTAACGGCTGTACTACTGCAAGTTCTTCTGGTCTATCTGGTCCGTAACTTGCCTTACTAAATGTTACACCATCAAATCCATATACAGTTTCATCGTTACGTCTAAAGTTTACATTGCCTTGTGTTGTTTGATTAAACACACCAATGTAGTTGTTTACTTCTACTTCTCTGTCATACAATCCACTATCCCAAGCATAAGTGTCAAACCCTCTAGTATCTGTATAGAAGTATGTTGAATGTTCCCCAGGAACCTCATCTGTAAATCTTTGTGCATCAATTGTATCACCTTGGAATGTAGCATGTACTTTACTCTTAACTAAATCTGTTGCTACTTTTAAATTACCATTGTCAATAAGGCTTGTCATAATGCTTACGTTTTGCATTATATTTGCATTTGCACTAGCACCACTACCATATATGTTGTCTACAACTGCTGTAATATTACTTCTAACATCAGGATCAAACTTCCATATTCTTTCAGCCGCACTCCAATCTGGGCTTTTTACATTTGCAAGATTAGAATTACTATTTGATTCTATGTTTACAATGTTTACAGCAATACTAGTATTCAATGTTTCTAGTGTTGGATCATAACCATCGAAATATTTAAGTGAAATCTTATCACCATTGGAAGGTGTACCTACTGCTGGATTAAGACTCATGTCTGTTTCAAACGTCAAGAAGTTATTAGTTGTATCAACTGTATAGTTTGTTACTGTTGCACTATTACCTGTACTTGTTTGTGGTATCAATCTGTTGTTGTAGAATACTTGTAGTCTTGCAGTATCTTCAACTTTAATATCAAAACTAAATCCTGCTGTAGAACCATCAGCAACTATAGTCTGTGTTTTACCACCACTACTATTTTTAAACATATCTGATTTAGTTCTATCAAATACTATTTGTGTGTTCGCTTGTCTTATTGCGGCATTACTACTGATAAATCCTGAATAGTTTTTATCTGTATCTCTAATTAATACATCTGCAGGAACAGTATCATCTAATATTCTAACAGTTTTATTTGTTTCATCATAATAAGGTGGTCTATCAAAGTCATTTGTGCTACCTATTAATTGTTCATTAGGTGCTTGTTTAATATCACTATAGTTTCTAATCTTACTGCTGTAAGGTTTAACTTCATTAAAGTAACTAATTGCTTTATCAAAATTATCAACTTTAAATCCTTTAAATGGTATCAAGTCTGTTTCTTGTTTTACAACTTTTAAATATGTTGTTTTAAATGCCCAATCCAATTCGCCTTGTTCTGCGTATGCATGTTTGAGCATCTTGAAGAAGAATGTATTCCAATATTTTCTATATGTGCCAATAAACACACTGGTGTACAATGCAGTTAATATTCCACGTATTTCTTTACCAAATGTTAATGTTTGACCATCTTCATAAACAGCATTAGTAAACTTAACAGTTTCATTTTGCATTGAAATAAGTTTAAAGTCATCTGTTCTCTTACTGTATTCATACAAACTATAAGGAACACTATCATTTTTCTGTACTTGAATAATACTTTTATCTAAAACATTTTTTAAGATTTGGAACTGTTTTGTATCAGTTACTTTTCTTAAAGGCTTATAATCTTCGTTGTAATAAACTTTTTTGTTTGTAACAGCATCTGTTCTTGCCAATGCATACCAATTAGTTGTTTCTAAGTGTGGAATGCTTGTTGGTAAAGTATTTCTCCATTCTAAGAAAGTGCTGTCCATTTTAAGTTCTGCAAAAATTTCATTAAGTGCTTCTGCCATTTGTTTTCTGGCTTTTTTAATATCCTTAAACAATGTTTGTCTAGGTCTAAATTGAGAACCATAACGTTCACTTTCACTTAATCCTTTTGCCGGAACAACTTCATCTATACCATTGTATCCTGCTAAACTGTCTATTAGTTTAACACTTATATTATCTGGTATAGAAGCATCATTGTCTCCTTCTCCTGCAAGTGCCCATGAATAATGATGTGTACTTGCTTCTGTTTCTTTACGTTTAAAGTTTACACTTACAATACTGTCTTCTGTTCTGATTAAACTACCCAATGTGTTCACAACCATTCCGTCTGGACTTAACAATCCAATATAAGGAATACGTTGACTATCTGGATTAACCAGTAATCTTTCTACATCTGTAATAGGTCGTTTCTTGCCTGCATTCGCTCTTGCTTTGTCGCTTACTTCTGTAAGACCACCTACCCAATAATAATAGAACTCTTGTGGCTTTTCATTTTTGCTATTACCTCTAACTTCTGTTACAAAATCTGTTTCGTTAAGTGCATAACCTTCCCCATCATACAATGCTGGAGGTACAAGATTCTCTGTCCATTCGAATATGTTTATTACACTACCTGGGAATAAATTACCCCAATTGACTGCACGTTCTTGGTTGTTATATCCATTACCTGCGTAGGTACCAGCACCTTGCTCATACCATTCGTATCTCATTGTATCGGTTGCCCACCATCTTCTTCCTACTTGTCTACTACCCCATTCTGCTTTTTCAACATCATATATACATGGGTCTAAGTCACTCTTGAAGTCTATTTCTGCATCTATAAATCCTGGTATAACTCCTTTGAATGGATCGTGTATGTCTATTTCAAATTCTTTTTCTGCACTTTCATTATCATATGTAAATACATCAGTTAAAAATTTAGTATCCACTAATTTTTCTTGATGTCTAATAACTGTGTTGCCTTCTAAGTATGCCCAACCATTTGTATCATAATTGTCAACCCAAACATTTGCCATACTGGCTATGTTAGCCGGAGGCGTACTATATCTTTTACTGCTTAATTTTAATGCTGTAATTTTTTTGTTGTCTTTTTGATTTAGTGACACGGCTTGATTATCTAGACTTAACAAGTCATATTGCCAAACAGCACCATTAACTATATCGTCTAAATTAGCATTTGTACTGAACACACTGAATGGTAAATCGCCATCACTAGAGAATCTTAAACCTGTGCCATCGCCATATGGTCCACCTTGACCTGAGTCTGCTAGTCCAACTAATAATGGATTATCATTGGTGTATGCACCTGGATACATATTCATTAAATCTAATAATCCTGGGTTGAGGTCATCGTTAAAATCTATACCATCTAATGTTGGAGCATCAATAACTAGTCCAGGATTTCCATCGTCATCATCTTCAATAGATGCATACCATAGTGGGAAACCATCTGGTCCATATGGAGCATAATCATTTAGTGTATCTGCAAATCCTTGTTCTGGTGATCCTGCTAGTACAGTTCCTTCTTTAAGTCCCATTCCGTTTAGTGCATTACCTTGTTGTGAACAATCTGGTATTGCTCTCCCTGTTAAGAATACTCTAGCACCTTTACCAGCACCTCTTCTTACACCGCCTGCACCTAAATCTTCTCCTCGTTTCGGAGGTGTTCCTGGAGCACCTGTTGGTCTTGCAATATCATATTCTAAAGGTACACCTTGGTCTAGGTCACTTGGGAATTGTTGATATATACCTCTGTCTTGAACACTTAAATCTAAAATAGAACCTTGTTCATCAACTCTAGTAACAATAAATTTAGCAGGTCTTTCAACCAATTCTGCATTTGGACCAAAGTCCATAATAGGAGTTAATACTGCTCCTGTACCGCTACCTGTAACTGTAATTACTGGAATACTATTACGTTTGTATGCACCACCCATTAAAACATTACCTTGTTTCAATATTGGTATTATACCCGGGCCTGCATGGCTTGTATTTTTAACATCACCTTTTTTGAATCCACCTTCATCTTTAAGTGCAACATTCACACCTTTGATACCACCATTTTCATCAAAACCTAATTGACTTACATCATATCTAAATGGTTCAGCAGTTGAGTCTTGTGACTGTATCATTAATTCTACATCTTGTCCACCAGCAACATTATATCCATTACCTGCACTTACAACTCTTATTCCTATAACTCTGGATGTAGCAGTTTCTGTATCTGCAACTGGAATACCACCTATAACTCTTAGTTTGTCGCCTTCTTTATATCCTTGTCCTTTAGTTTCACACATACTTGACAAGCCTTCAAATGCTGGTAATTGACTCATCTCTTTTGCAGTCTTACTTTCTGTTTTATATTTTGGTATTGCTTTAACTGTTGTGTAAGCACCTGCTGTTGCACCATCAAATGGAGATAGTGGTGTAATACCATTTGATGCAACTGTTCTTTGAACTGAATTTGTTTCTGTTACTGTTGTTTCTCTTGTTGGTTGGAAACAGTTTTGTTGGTCACGTTGCGTTGAATAATCTAAAACTTCTCTTAATGTACCACCAGCACAGCCATTTCTAATAACCATTGCATCTCTTACTAAGTTCTTAACTGATATACATGTTTCACCATTAATAGTTTGGAATGTTACTATAACATCATCTACTTGAGATTCTATTTCATTTTTAACAGTTTTTAAATTAGCACTACCACTTAGAGTAACTGTCTTACCATTAATTTGGAAAGTATCACCTTTACCTACGCCTACAACTTGTCCACAAATATTAACTCTTGGTTTTACAGGACATACCGGAACAACTACTGGAGGGTGTGGTTTGTACTTGCCACTGTCTTTGACTAATGGTGTAAGAGTAAGGAACTGTGTACATAACTTACCACCACGATTGATTCCACTATTAGTATTTGTTTGTCCTGTCGTACCTGCCACTGGTGCACTTGTACCTACTCCGGTTACTGAACCACCATGGTTACTGGCATGTGGGGCCAAGTTACTTGAATTAAAATTAAAGCCACCGTGGCTTGCTGGGTTGGAACTCACAGCACCGAACATTCCGGACAAATTCAAGTTGTATGTTGCAGACCCTTTAATAGCATTCCAGCCTTTACCACCTAAGTATGGAGGATTTGTGTTCACAGCACCACCGTATGCTCCCGGAAGTCCTAAAGCACCACCACTTAAATTACCAAATGTTGGAATAGATGCCACCTGGATCCCAGATGCTATACCACTACTGCTGAATACCGGACCCGCAACTACTGTCGGATTATGTTGTTTACAACCAGTTTGTGGAATACCAGGACCTGCTATATGTTGTCCTCTTGCTGTGCCAGTATCTGCTTTATCCACAGGATAAGTCATTTGATATTGGTATGCAATACTGCTACTAGGATGTTTGTCTAATACTGTTGTGATATATCTACCATTGTCTGAATTATAGTTCCATGTAAATTTACCTAAGTTATATACAAAGCCATCACCCAAGTTACCTGCTGTTGCATCACGTGTTGTATTTGCACCACCAGTTTTTTTGAAATCTTGTTTCTCTTGAGCAGTCATTGCCGAAAAGTTTCTTGTACTACCTACAAGTTTTCCTCTACTATTTGGATTAGTACTCTGGTATATTTCTAATCTGTCCTGGGCACTATACATATTGAACAGCATTTTAATAGTATAATTGGAACCATTAAAACCTGAGAATGTATATTTTTTAGTTTCTGTTTCACCTCTTGCCCCGGTGTATTTTACAAAATCAGTTACAAAATAAATATCTGGTTTTGCCGGTACTGGTGGTGGAGGTGGTGGAGGTGGAGGACACGCAGGTGTTCCTGCCTCATTTTGTTTTATAAAGATTTCTGAATGTACTGCCGCAACACTAATTTGGTTTGTAGACACAGGTTGTTTATTGTATGTTTTATTACCACCTACATTACTTGTTTTAAATTTAGCCTGTTGTGTAAACGATGGTGGTGTCGGTGGTGTCGCCGGAACTGCTGGACTAGTTACTGCCGCATTTGCCGCCGGCTTTGGAAGTACAGTTGATGTAGGTCTAGGCCCACTAGTTGTTCCCGAATTCAATCCTAATCCAAAGTTAGGTATTCCAATTCCTCCAAGACCCGTGCCAGGAAGATTTACTATTCCAAGCGGATTAATACCTGCAGGCGATGATATAGGTGAATTAGGTATTAATGTTGGATTAGCCGCATTAATTGGAGTATTATAAGGCATGTTTTTATAGCCTTGCAATTGACTTGCCATCATTCCGGCGAGCCTGATGCCACCACGGGCACCCATTATGGGAAATCCTAATTTTAAACTTCCTGATTTAATAACAGCACCTGCTTTTGCTGTAATCTGTCTTTCAACTTCATCTTTGTATTCTTCCATATTCAAATATGGGAAAGCATTTGTAATAACGTTTGCACCATTAATTATAATGTTACCTTCGTGTTTGTCTACAAAGAATGTAACTCTTTCTTCTTCAATCAGTGTGTTACCTGTAGCAGGTTGATATACTATGTTAGCACTTGGAGTTGTTTGTAATGAAGCATTACCAAACATCTCATATGATTCTTTACTGATGTACTCCACACCACCTACTGTATGAGGGTGTCCTAATGCAAATCCTTTAGCATAAATTGTGTTTGCAGTTGGAACACTTGATACTGTGAATGTATAGTTATAATATTCTGGCTCATAATTGTATAGCCTAATGTTATGACCTATCAATGTTGATTGAGGATCTGCACTATCTAATACATAATCGTGGTTTGCAGTTGTTGTAATTTCTATCTGGTCACTAACAAAACATGCATTACCATATAAGTCTTCTGTAAATGTTACAGCATCACCTAAGCCAATTGAAATATTTTCCGCCAATGTAACATTAGATTCTGTATTAACTGTTACAATCTTAGTTGTTATATTTCCACCTGTAACAATCATTCCTGAGAACAATGTGATATTACCTGTTGTTAATAATAATTCGTTACTGTCTGTTAGTGCCGAACTTGCAGTATCACTTACAGAATAATTTCCTGTAAATACTCCTGGCACTTTAAATGTGCTACTGCCTGAATTTATATCTCTTACTTGATGGTATCCTGAGAATTTACCCATACCATACATTTTAATATCTTGTAATAATGTTAAGTCACTTACAGTTGCATCTGTGGTAAATGATATAGCATCTTGAACCACAAAACTAATAGCATTACTGTTTGCTGTGATATCACCTTTAGGTATCTCAAACGATGTAAATGTTTCTTGTGTTGGTTGAATGTTATTATATTCTGCTGTAGTTTCAACAAAGTCTATTTGGTCATTTGCATTTACTGTGATACTGCTTGTTAATTGAACACTTTGTATGTGCGTATCTTCAGCAAACTTATTAAATGTAAGAGGTGTGCCTGCCGCCAATGATGTAATAGTACCACTAACTACAATAGTATTAAAGTCTGTAATACTTGAAATTGTTAATCCGTCAACACCACTTATTCCTGTGCCACTGATTACCATACCAACTTCTATTCCTGCCGTACTTGCTACATCAACAGACGTTGATGCTGTAACAGAATTAATTACTTGTGAATTAATTGTTATATTTTTATTGTAAGTTACACTTCTAACTTTTACAAGTTCAGGATCAACACTACCTGTTTTAACACCTAATCCTATTAAGTTATCTCTTGTTGCCCCACTGCCTAAGTTTAATTCTTTAGTTGTTCCAGTATTTGTAATTGTGTCAGTCCAAATAGTTTCATTGTTATAAATTATACCTGAATTATCAGGACCTTTTACTACTTCAGTTCTTACATTTGAAACTTGGAATACATTACCATTCATATTTCCGCCGTCTGCATCTGTAATTTTAACAAATGCATTGTGAACTAAGTTTCCAGAAGCAATAACATCAGGATCTTTAAATTTAACAATAACTGTATCTGTTACTAATCCTGTTGTTTGACTACTGTCAGTAACGTCTAGTGTTGCATTACCACTTGCTGTACCTTCAACAAAATATGTGTTAGTTGTAACATTAGAAGGTGTAAATGCTGTGCCTTGTGCTTTACCTAAATTGTGTCCAGAGAATTTAATACTTGTAGATTCTTCATATCCATGTTTCTCTGAATATACTTGTACTTTATATGTGCCACTTGCATTTGCAGTTGATGTTGTTCCATAGTTTGCAAAAGTTAAATTTGCTTTAGGTATAATTCCTGTCATACCACTTTGTACAGTATTGTTTGAATATAAAACTACTTCTTTAAATGCAGGATTAACACTTGCAACTAGGAATACATTTGCATTTATATTACTACCACCTGCATCAGCAAATTTTAAATAGTCTCCTACTCTAACTCCGTCTACATCTCCGTTCCTAATTTTAAATGCTGGAACATTATTAAAGGAGTATGTGTTTACATCACCTAATACATTTCTGTAAATGTCCATTGGTTTTGTAGTTGGTGTCATTTCTGCTGTTGCATTAATACTAACGTTGCTGTAACTATCAGCGGCTATGTTTGTGATATTACCACTTAATACTGGTTTAATTTTTGATATGCCAACTAGTTGTGGATGATTGTATGTAACATTACCAATTGTTACTGCTTCATCAAATAATCTGTTTTCATTATCCCAATACACAACTTCTCGAGATGTGTCAGGAATAGTTGTATCATAAAACTTCTCACCGTTGTTGTATGTTAAATTAGCCGTTTCGGCATCTAACGTGCCTTCGCCTTTTAATACTAACACATTATCATAGAATGCTGTTTGGTCATAACTAGCATCAACATTGCTTAAATCATTGTTGTCTATTATGTTTGTGCTTAATTGATAATCTGTAAAATATTTCAATGTTCCTGTATCTACATCATTTTCAATAAATGATACATTTGCATTTACTTTGTCTAATTTATAAACATTAAATTCACCATGTTCATCTCTAGCAAAATGAACTAAATCATTTTCTTTTGGAATCTCACTAGCATATCTTTCATTTCTATTAAACAAGTTTTCAAATTCATTTATATTAAATGCTTGATATTGTACATTATATTTGCTTACATAACCTGCGTTAGGTAACGGTTCATATTTTTTATCTGTTATACCTGTAAAGTTTGCATTTGTTGTTGTGGGCCATAAACCTTTTTCTGACATATCGCTAGGTCTTACAACCAAACGACTTGAATCATCAACATCAATTAATAGTGTTGAATCTGACTTACTGTCTGGAGTAATGTCATATGTTCTCATTTGTTGTAGTTTTGCGGCTAAGGCATCACTTGCCTGTACTTTAATGTTTAAAGTTGCTCCAGGTAAATCACCTTGGTATGCATCTACAAAATCTATTGTTGCTTTTTCATCTACAACAATCTTGGCATCGGCGGCTAAGTTACCACCTGGCAATGCTTGTACATTTGCAAAGTTAATATATGTATTATTTGTATCACCTGATATACTTGCAACTGTGTACAATGGATTTGAAACTCTTTCTTCAAGTTTTTGTCCGTTTATATAAACATCAAGGTGTGGATATGTTCCATTTATAATTGTTAAATTATCTGCGGATATATTACCTGCTTGTGATAATTCATCACTTCTACTTAAAGGAGCAAACTGATAACTTACATTACCACTTTCAACTAAAGCATTATTAGTAATAGTTGTTCTACTACCAGAATCAAATTCCCAATCATTTCCTGTACCGCCAACAATATTACCTATTGTTGCATTACCATTTACTGTAACTATACAATCATTATATGTTGTACTGTTTGCAGTTTCAAAACTAAATCGTTGTCTTGGTTGATATCGTTTTGCTTCTATATCTAAGTTTGCTAATCCACTTCCTGCCAATGTAAAGTCTGAACCTCTAAGTGTTATAATAAAGTTTTCTGATGTTGCATTTGCTATACGTTGTGAACTTGCTGTAACTAAACTGTTACCACTAGTTACGCCTATGTTTGCTGTAATAGTTGGATCTAATGGAACGTTTGCCATTGTGGTGTTAATTAAACTTACAACATTTGCAACCATCTGTGCATTACTGGCACTACCACTTGCTACTGTTGATAAATCAATTGTAGTTGGTTGATGCGTTGCATTAGCATGATGGTCTGTGATTGTAATATTAGCAACACCTGTTAAATCACCTGTATTAGTAATATATGAATTTGCTGTTGCGTATGGTTGTTGATAGTTTGTACTAATATTTGCAGTCAACAACTGTGCCGCAATAACTGTTACAGCCGGATTAATTGTATAACCATAACCTGGCTCTGTAACATCTACTGTTGTAATTCTTCCGTCTTGTCCTATATTAACTGTTGCTTGGGCAGTAGTACCTCCACCATAGTTCCAACTTCCTGGAATCTCTGCAGGTGGCGGTTCAATTTCTAAGAAAGGTCTTTGGAAAAATTTAGTTGTTCTATCTAAAACTTCAACTTCTCTAACTTTACTTACAGTATTTTCTGGGTATGCAATTTGTATTAGTTGTCGCTCATCTGTAATTTCAGATTCATTAACTTTAAGATCCAGACTCTGCTGATTATCTACGTCTCCAAATTCTCCAAGTTTTAATGCCCACTCATCGTACACATTAACACTTCCAGGTACTAATACTTTGTCACTGTTCAATAATATTTCTAGTGCTTTTTGTGTACCTTTACTTCTAATCATTCCCATATAGAAATCATATTGGTCATCTTGTGTAAGTTCAAATTCTCTTAAATATTTTCTTTCTTGATATCCGTATTGTCTTCTACTTGCTTCGTATAATTCTTTCTGCACAGGAACATGACCAATCTCATTGTATTTGCCAATGTCACTTGCTAATGTATCAAAGTTAGGTAATAGTTCTCCACCTTGTATAATATAACCATCTGCAGACAATGTTCCATCCCAACCTGCAGTACGTTTTGCTTTAATTTTTAATCTTGCTTGTCTTTGGTTTAATAAGTCATCAAAAATTGTATCACCAAAAATTGTTTTATTGGATACTAATAAACTATGTTCTATTTCATTGGTGTATAATAATGCACCATATAATTGTTTGCCTGTTGGAGGAGCAATAGTAATTGTTGCACCTTCTCTAATTATCTCACATTCTGTAGGACTAATCTTTTTGCCTTCTTCATCTAATAAACTAAATTGTCCTTGGTCAATATCTTTTATCTCACTAACTTTTCCTACTGGAGCAATAAATTTTATTTTGGTTGCACCAGGACTTAAATTAATTGTGTTGCCTGCACTCCATTTACCTAAACTCCAGAACAAGAATTGTTTACCACTGTATGCCCAGTTGTTTACATCTGCAATTTCGTCATTGTAATCGCCAAAGTCGTAACCATATGCTTCTTGTAGTCTTCCTAAACTGACCATGAAGTCATAAACTTCTGCAACTGTATCATACTCAGTACCATACTCTACTCTTTCTATTTCACCGGTACCACGTAAATATAGTGTTGCTTCTGCACCACCTACTTGTGGTAACACACTAAGTCTTTGCCAAAATTGTGTATTTGTTACTGGTGTTCCTGCAGGGGCAACTGCTGTTGCTCTAAAGAAGTTGTATCCACTTTTAATAATTGAACCTTCATTATATTGAGTGTTCCTATCAAAGTCGACAACGTCCATAGGTTCACCACCTACTTTGACTTGAGTCTTTTCTCGGTTCTTATCACTAGTTTCTATTTCAAAATATTTTTTAGTGCTGTTATAACCAAACACTTTATATTTGTTATTGGATGTAAGTTGTACTAAAACACCTGTATAGTCGTTAGTTGAACTGTAAGGACCAATGTGTACATCAACTTGTAAATCTTCTTGTGGTAATATTAAACTTGAACTATTACCAGTTGTACTATAGTTGTCACTGAATACAGTCATTGTGTCTTTGTCAACAAACCCTGCCATTTTGTGACCTAATTTACTATTAACAGTTTTGTATGGTTTACTAAATTCTGTTATTGGATTTAATCCTTGGAATCTCAAATATGTATCTATAAATTGTGTAAACCCTGTATTGGTCAACATTAGATTATTTGAATCTACACTACCATGTACTGTTGCATTTTTAACTTTGTATCTTTTGTAAGTTGTATTATCTAACAAATGGTTGGTGTTCGCAGAACCACGGATTATTTTTCCGGGCTCTGCAAACACACTGGCAAACTTACCGGGCTTGGTAAGTAAAAGGGCCTCTGCTATTGCAAAGGGATATGCTTCAGAAATTTTCCATGCGTTTTCTACTGGCGCACCATCTCCAAATTTCCAATTCTTATTTGTTAGTGATGTATCTGCATTGAACGTTGTTGTCAATGCACTTGTTAATTTATAATTTTGTGTACCGCTAACATGTGTAGCAGTACCTGTAGCATTTGTGCTTAAACTTGTAGGAGTAAATGCAAATTTTGGTCCTACTGTAAATGGATATGCTGGTTGACCATCACTGTCAAGTGTTGCTACATAATATCTTGTACCACTTGGGTACTCAGGTGTAACACCATAACGTGAGTTAAATTCGTCTAAGTCACCTGTTGCTGACCCATATTCATAATCTTCTACAAATTCTCCAGTTGGAGTTCCACCTACTGTTGTTCTTAATGTGGTTTTTAAACTGTAACCACTTACTAGTCTTTTTATTGCACTGGTGTTATCTAATCTATCGGTATAACCATACGGTCCATAAATTGGCAATCCATCAAAAGCATATCCTAAAATAGATGAATGACTATCAGTTGCAAAACTTGTAAGTCCTATTGTTTGTGGGCTAGGTTGAACATATCCATAGATGTTATCGCTTTGTACATATCCACCTGCACTATCCATACTTACATCATTTCTATATTGATTTGCGTATGTGTATGAACTACTTAATGGATGTGTATTACCACTATTTGCATTAAATATTAATGCACCATTTACTGCAACACCAACTGGTGTACTGCCTGTTGTTGTAGCATTAGCAAAATCTCTTGCAGTACTGTCTCCAGTATTTAAAGTGATTGTATATTTGTTTTCTTTATCTTCGATAATGTTGGTATTATCCGTTGTTGGGAAACTACCTACAGTATGATTTAAAATATTGTTGGTTGTAATATTTAAGTTCGCACCACTATCTAATTCTTCTACACTTAATCCATCTACAGTTTTTATAAATGAGTTTGCATTTGCTGTTGATGTTCCTGATGTAGTTTCTACCCAAGTAATTGTTTTTGTAGTAGAAGTAGTACTAATAATATTTGCAGGAGCAATTAAGTTTGCACCAGCATCAACTGGAATCTCAAATTTCAATCCTATTCTTCTGTAAGGATTGTTTGTTCTATAATTGTTGTTTGTTACATTCTCTCTACTACCTTGTCTAATGATTCCTTCTTCTAAATCTTTCCACATAGGTTTGTTATTCAAACCATAGTCTGTATAAGTTGTAGTAATGTATTGAGTATCCCACCATGTTGGCTTTCTGACAAAGCCTAACATTTCCCATGGATGAGTATGTGGCTTTTCTGTATCGTAACAGGCTTCGTATATGCCTCTCCAGTAACCAGGTTTAGCAGTTCCACTATTATAGTTCCATGTAAAGTTATTTGTTGAATCATAAAATTCATTTACAACAAAGTCTACATCATTTCTGTTTATGAAATGATTAAAGTTGTTTCTTAACAAATTATAATATGCTGTTCTAGTTAATCCTGTGTCTGTTCTAAAACGACCAGGTCTTATAGAATATATGTTTAAGTCATAGTGACTATCTCTTTGTCTAAATGATGCAGTAATACCATTCCATACTCTCTTTTCAAATTCTAATAATATATGGTCATGTATGTCATTTGCGGCTACAGTTTTACTACCATCGTGTCCTACAATAACATTGATAGGGTCGTTAAAACTTGAATCTAGAATAATTTCTGGTTTAAAACAAGGATACAGTCCCATAGCACTTGGCGTAGGAGGAGTTTGACAACTTTCTCTATCTTTGTCGTATAATCTAAATTTAAGTGAATTACCTAATGTTAATGTGTAACTATCAGTGAAAGTTATTGTATTAGCAGTTGTTGTACTTGTAACGATATAATCGGTTTCAACATCTAAAAGTTTTTCTATTCCATCAGGGCCGACGTCATAAACATAAAGACTGTTTTCTATTTTGTTTAAGTCAGAGTATTTTGATAATGTGTATGCTTTTTGTAAAATATTATTTACAACAACATTCTGTTCATCATACTTGTCACCAAATGCCGCCATGTAACTGAAGTCGAAAACATTTTTGCCTTGATTATAACTGATTACTGCTTCTAATACAAACTCCAACATGTCACCATAACTCATTCCAGTTGTGTCATTGTTGTTTACATAATTTGTAATTTCTTTTTTAAGTCTGTTCTTATATTTTACATATTCGTCGCTGTTGAATTCTAAACTGTCTACAATATTAAACTTGTCATTACTCATCAACCAACTTGCCATTTGCAAGTCATCATCTGTTTGTATTAATTTGTCTGCATAACTTATGTCTATATCTAAATTAGTAAAGTTGTTAGAACCCAAAGGCTCTCCAGTAATTAATTCTTGTTTACTGACTAGTTCATTAAAATGTTCTAAATATTGAGGTTGAGCAACGTTACCCAAATCCATGTTGTTTAAGTTACTGTGCCAACTTAACGGTAATGCATATCTACCTTTACGTTTTGCATCTTTAATATAACCTGTTGTGGTTTTTGTTTCTATATCTATAACATCATTTTTACTAAATGTAAATGTACCAAACGTAATTGCTATTTGAGTACTGTCATAACTGAATAATCTATTACGTTTACCATTCACGTAAACTCTTATACTGCTTTCATCAACTTCTGGTTTAGCAGTTATTTGCCATTGTAATCTATTTTCTGCAATATCGCTATCACTAACAATGTATCTATCTTCAACTTTTTGATTTGTTTTCTTGGGTTGTGTTTTCCAACTTGTTTCTTTAACTATATCACCGTTTGGCATTGTTCTCTGATAGAACAAGTAACCTTGCATATAAGATTTTGTTGTGCCACCAAATGGAATATAAGAATATAAATCTGTTTCAAGATTATTTTCAAATACTATTTCACTAAAGTTATTAAAGTTGCTGTATGATAAAGCAAAATCTAAAACACTATCTTTTGTTGCAGTTGAATTATCATTTAGTTTGTAACTAAAAAGTTTTGTTCCTGCAAAATCACTCTTAGGATATGTTGCGTCATCGTCTAATTTTACACCATTGTAATCATATGCTGTAAATAATACTGGTGTATTAACTTTGTTCTTTTGTTGTCCTTCTAACCACTTTGTACCATTCCAATAATATTCAACACCTTGTTTTCTAGCACCAAACTTAACACTAATTACATCACCTATTGTAGCAGTATAACTTTCTTCTGTTAATGTAGCCAATGAAGGACTAGCACCGTTACTGCCAATTGTGTAAATTTTTTGTGCAATACTTGTTTCCTCATTTGGGAATATTATTCTGTTACCAACTTCTAATGTAACACCATCTACAACACTACCGTTTGGTCTGCCTATTACTTCTGCTTTGGTATTATCAAATGCCGCAATTTCAACTGCGTCTACACCATTAACACCAAAATTGTATAGTTCAATATCTTTTTCAAATTCTATAATAGGCCTTGCCGCTCTATTTAATTTAGTAGGTAATTGGTCACCGGCATCTAAAAAGTTTTGCTTGTGATACCAAAAGTTAATTCTACTCCAGACGTTGTTGTCTTTAGCACCACGTTCCATCATTATGTAATCTGGAACATCCTGGGTGTTATCACTATCGTAAGGCTCTGTGTCGTATGCACCCAAGCCGCCTACAATATATTGTAATTGTTGTCCGACTGGTGTTATATAACCGTCCCACATTGGTAAGCCACTAGTGGAATCAATTTGATTCATATTTGAGTATGAGAAGCCGTCGACATCTACATAGTTCTCGATACCTACTAATCCACCTGACTTCCATCTGGTGTCTTCAGCATCGTCAGTGTAATTTATTAATGTATCAGTTGCAGTATCTATGATTGTTCTATCATATAAAATATAGTCTTCAGTACTGAATGTTGTAGCAAAGTTTTGGTCTCTGTTAATTAAAACAATTTGTGTGCCAACACCTTCGACAATCCAACGTTTTTCATCTTTGTATGTTTCTGGTATAGCATAATTTCCACTAAAGGAAACTATCATACCATTTTTAAATATTGTACCGTCGGGTGCTGTATAACTTTTCTTCCCTAAAATATCCTTGTCTATGTTAATAGGATTGCTTGATGTACCACTTATAATTTTTGGTGTAGGTCCTGTAGGACTCCAAAAGTATTCTTGATAGTTAATAAACTTATCAATGTTAATAGGTGGAAGAAAACTGTAAAAGTTTGTATCAAATAATGTATTTTGATTTTGTGTATCTACTCCATAACTTTTTAAAACATTTAAAAAGTCCTCATAGAACATTTGGTTTTCACTAAGTCCTGTGAGTTGATTAATATTATTTGTTACAGGTTCTAAACTGTATTTGTCTCTAGTTGGACTGTGTTCAATTTTGTAAGTGTCTTTAGGTTCAAATACTGAAAAGTCTTTTGAACCAACATACGCACTTATGCTTTCAATATTTGATTTTGAAAACAGTTGTTCTACAGTAGTATCAAAAAAGTTTTTGATAGTTGTTGTTTGATTAACTACTGGTAGTTTTGTATATTTTTTGTCAGCCACTTAATAAACCTTAATAGCCAGAACCACTAGATCCACCGCCGCCGCCACTTGAATTGGAGCCTGACGATGCACTTGTTCCTGTAGTGTTATTTGTTACATCAGCATTTGCTGTTGTTGATACTGTTGCATTTGTTTCAACAATATAATTACCATGATAATATGTTACACCGTTTGGCATGAAGAATGTTTTACCAAAGAATACATGCGTATGGTGTGTTCCATCACCAGCAAAGTTTGCCGCTTCGGCTGTTGGGTATAAAGGATAGTATCCGTCTATAGCATATGGTCCAATTGCTTCGGTAGAATTATCATAACTACTGAATGATTGCGAACCTACTAATGCTGGTTTTAAGTTATCACTTGTTAGTTTGTCTACAATATCTATGTCTGTAACTTTTGCTGTACTTAAAAACAATTCATCTGTGTCGCATTTTACTTGGAATAAATCCCCAAATACACCACTGCTTGTTTTAGGCACAATTACAATACTACCTATTGCGTTTCCTACTTGTTGATGAATATAACTACTTAATTCTGTAAAGTAGAATGTATCACCAAAATCCCAATTATCAATATTAAAATATTGATTTACTGCTGATATGATTTTTGTTTTAATTTCATTATCACTTAAACTTGTTCCTGGAAGTCTTACGACTTTAAATCTTGCTTGTAAACTTTTAGGAGCATCATCACCAAACAATAGTTTGAATCTTCCGCTCTTGAATAATAGTTGGTCACTTGCAGATTTGAATTGCTCTAATATAGAGAACTCATTTTCTAACTCACTTGATGTTGGCTCTTCGGGCCATGCAGTACCTGGAACATTAAGATATGATTGTACTTTATCATAATATGTATCTGTTAATAAAAACATTTCATGTACATTGCTAATGCTAGGATCAATTCTCATACTGTTTTCTGCAACGTGTGTCCATTTGAATATAACACCTTCTTGTGTAGGTGATTGAGTATTTTGTGTAAAACTCTTACCATGCTTTGCTCTGTGATTAGAACTTTCATAGTGTTTTACCACATTTAAGTTTGTACTACTATAAGTCATTATGTAAACTTTTTTAGTGTCTACTGCATAAACTTTTTTGTTATGTAACTTACCGCCTATATTTGTATTATCAAATGTGTTTATAATAGTTTCTTTTTTGACCAAAAAGTATTCATAGTCTGCGGTATTGTATATAGTACCTGTTCCGTTTGTTGCATGTCCTGTTGAGTCACCTGCAATTTTAGTATAGTCTGCATTAAAGTTGACTCCATCTTCTCTTCTTAAATCTAGTATTCCTGCTTTAACAGGTTTGGTATATGTGTATCCATCGAAACTGTTAAAGTCTTCAAATATAATAACGTCATCAGTTGCAACAAAATCTGAAAACTGAATTGGATAATCTGGACTATCATCACCTGTGCTGTTTACAGGTGTAACTTGCACTTTTCTTGGATCTGTGTATCCATCATTATATGAAAAGTTTCCAACAGCACTAAACACTATTGGATCTGTCAATCTTTCTCTGTCATTGATATATGTAATAGTTAATTTGTCTTTACTTGCTAATCCTGAACTGTCAATAGCATAATGTCGCTTGTTATTAAAGTTACTGATTCTTAATGTACCAGTCTGTGCTGAAACATTTGCATTTGTTACTTCAATGTGCCCACTGCCCATTACATTACCATTATTAAAGTTTGCATTTTCAAATTTGTAACTTACATTTCCGTTTGAATCTAAAATGTTTGCACCAAATGTTGTATTTGTAAAGTTAATAACAATGTTACTTGGTAAACTGTGAACAAGCCCTGTGTTATTAGCAATAGTCACGTTTGTGTTACTTGTTAAGTCTGAGGTATCAAAATTTGTTCCTAATTCTATAGTTGCATCTTTAACAAAGTTATTAGCACTTGTATCTCCGCCTTCGTACAATCCAAAATTACTAATTAATTTAACTTGTACTTGGTCAAATCTTGTGTCTCTGTTTTTCAAAGGAATGTTAGTGAAACTTTGACCAATTTTTGTTGAGTACCATTGGTCACCAACATAGTCTGGAGTTGATGTTGTATCACTCCATTCAAAGGTCTCCTGACTTCTTGATTTGTTGTTAAGTGTAGTAATTTCTAGACTGTCATATTTTGCAGTACCAGTTAAACTGTCTACAATTCTGTTTGTATTCACATTATAGAATCTTACATCTTCATAACTTTCAAACACATATCTTATACCTCTAATAGTAACGTCATATCTATGACTCAATGTGTCTATGGCTACATAGTTAAACTTTATTAACCAACTTTTATCTCTGCCGTTACCTGATTTGTCTTCTGCATTATTAATGCTAAAGTCTGTTGTTGTTGAAACATCATTGTTTGAAATAACATAAAAAGCATTTTGACTAGGATTGTATCCTATTGCAAATGTTTGTTTAGCATTTATGGCATTTGTTATTGCAGTAATTTCTGTATCGTAAAATCTTTTTCTTAAAGTTGTAATAACCGCAACACCTTTCCAATCTTGAGGGACACTTTCACTTAAAGTTATAGGACCTCTAACAGTTGTATTGGTGCTAGTACGTTTTCCGTTATCTCGAATGCTTTTAACTTTTACCCATTTGTTTTGTGTAATATCTGCAGGGTTTTCAAATTTGATTAAATGCCCAGGCTGTATTAGTGATAAACTGCTGTTAGCAATGTTTACATCTGTGACTGTTCCATTTTGTGTAAATGTTTCTGTTAAATATCCTGTTACTGATTCTGCACTCTTAGGCAATGTGTTCCACACAATACCATATAAAGATAAATTAAATTTGTTAGGCTCTCTTGCTAACCAACTATCTCTAAAAGTACTGTAGATAAAATCATTAAGTTCCAACTTTTTCAAATATGTTGGAAACAGTTTTGTAATTTGTTCGTTTGCAGTATTGTTATTATCAATAATAAAATTTTCTGATAAATTTGTATCTTCAATAAACAATGCACCATCTTCTGCTAAAACACTTGTTGTTTGGAATGTGCTTGTTGGATCTGTAATATCAATATATCTACTGTGTCCAGCATGTGTTCTATTAGTAACTTTAATTTTAGAAATATTTGTACTTTTTGTTAAAGGTAATACTTGATAGTCTTGTGCCGACACCATTCTGTCTTGTGCATAAAATCCTTGAGGTGCTCTTTCCTTAATACCTTCAATTGATTCTGCAGGCAAACTATTGTTTACACTATTTTGTAATTTCAATGTTATTGATAATGTATGCTGTACGTCTTGGGCATTACTGTAAGGTATATTAATAACGACATTACCCACGTCATCTGGTTGTATTTGGTATCTTACAGGATCACTTGTTCTGTAATAAAATCTATATGTTCCGATTGGAACTTGTGCAAAGTTTCCATCTGCAAATTGTAAATTAACACCACCGTCACCTCTGTTTTGTATTGCGTATAAACTACTTGATCCAACGGCTTTTGTGTTGTACTGCAATGTTTGTCCAACAGTATTTGGAACTTTAGTCCATTTAGCCAATGTATTACCAAGAGCATCTATCTGCTGTAAGTAACAATCTGTTTCATTAATATCTTCTACTGCGACAATTTGTTGTCTGTTTTCTACAGGTTCTGTAAAATTGAAATCTTCTGTTTGTAAAATACCCTGTTTGAACATTAAAAAGAATCCATTATTTTTACTGCTTAATCCTAAGCCATCATTTCTGTGAATAATTCCAAAGTTGTTAGTTGCATCTGGATGTTTTTCAAAAATTACTTTGTTATCTGTGAAGTCTGCATTTACAAATTCAAAGTCTCTGGTTACACCGTTAATGTCTGACTTAAATGAATGACTAATTGGATTTGATAAAGGTGTATTAATTTCATATAGGTCAGTAACAATGTCATCTATAGTTCCTGTTTTTACAGGTTTACTAAATCTGTTTACGTTACCAAATGCACTATTTAAAATTGTAATAAATTGTTCGTAACTGTCGGAGTTGTTAGCATCGTTCCAGTTGACAGTTCTTGAAACAAGTTCATTGCCTAAACTATCTGTTAGTGGTTCTGTTGTTGCAAGACTTACAACTTTCATAAGACCACTTGCACCTATATTTCTTTTTGGATTATAACCTAACTGTCTTGCTAACTTGTAAACACTATCTTTTCTTTCTGCTGTTTCTAAAAAGTTTTCTCTGGTGTTTACATCCATTCTAAATGCAATACTTTGTGCCAAGTATGCAAGTAGTTCTATGATGGCAATAAATTCAGAACTTTCAATGTAGTCATTGAAGTTCTCTGGGAAATTAGTTTTAATATAATCTACCATCGCTGAACGCATGGTATCAAAATCATATGCTTGGAAGTCGACTTGACTGTATGCCTGATAGGCTACTTCCCAATCTTCTGCCGCAAATAAATTATTCTGTCTGTTGTTTACTGCCATTTTTAAATCTCTACGTCTGTTCTAGCATATTCGAGAAATAATCTATCCTCGGCTAGTGTTGGCAAAAATTTTAATTGGACTTGTACTCTTATTAAATGGTCTTGGGTTTGTGTAAAGATTTCATCAATCTCTACTCTTGGGTCTTTTTCTATAACCCTTTGAACTTCTTCCCTAACTTCTTCAATAACGAATTCGTCGATAGGGTTCATTAATATGTCATATATTGTAGTTCCAAAGTTAGGTCTCATTACTCTTTCACCTTTTCTTGCTCTCAACTCATTAAGTAAATCAATTTTGATTAACTCTCCATCGATTGCAGTATAAGGTGCCCTAACCTTTCCTATTGTACTAAACCCTTTGTATATGTTTGCCATATCAATATTTATCACTAACCATTAAAACTAGTTTTAATAAACCACTTTTTGAGCCATTGTTATACCTACAAGATAAGTACAATTAGGAGCAACTTGCAAAAGTTGTGTGTTTCACATTAATATAAGGTAAATTAATGAAAAATGTTTTAGAACGATTTGATAAAATCGTACAATTGGCGTACTCGACTAACAAGGCTATTCAAGCCAAAGGGTACGACGAATCTGGTGCTGTAGGTTATGGCCCAAGATTTAGAAAAATGCTACACAAAAATGGCAAACGGGTACATTCATTAGGGATATACGATTATTTTACAAAAAAGTATGTTCTTTTTGAAATGGTTAATATGGTAGGGCAAAAAGACAAAATTCCAGTTGAATTTGCTCAAATGGAGAAACTCGTTAAGGATGCCGATATCGGATAGTAAAAATATTGTTTTCGTTCACGGCAGTGGACAAAGTCACCTCAGTTACAACTTCTTAAAATTATGGATGCCGGAGCATAATGATGTATGTTTGGATTATAATACACAAGAAGACCCTGCAACTATAATAAAAAGATTCAAATTTATATTGGATCAAACGTTTGATGGTGACCCTATTAATATTATTGCACACAGTTATGGTTGTTTATTATCAAGTTTATTAGCAAATGAATATGAAAACGTAGAAAGTATGATAGCACTTTCTGGTCCATGGGCAGGTAGTAGAGCCGCAAAATGGTTACACATGGTCTTTAGAGAAAGTGGACTATTTCAACATACTAAACCAGGAAGTAATCTTTTAGATGCTATATCTAAATTAAAGTTGGATTTTCCGATAAGTAATATTGTATCCACTGGTACAAGTTCATCAGCAAATGCATTAGCAGGATTAGGATCAACACCTAATGATGGTTTACTAACATTGGAAACACAAAGAGCAATACCCGAAGGGTTTACAAATTGTGAAACTGTAGAAAAAGAAGTTAGTCATAATGAATTGTTGATGTCAATGGAAATTGTTGAATTTATAAGAGACAAAATATTTAATGAAACAGAACACGAGACTGAATAACAGTCAAGAAGAAAACTTAAGAATTAAATTAGTAGAGAGTAACAATAAATTAATAAGTCTTACGGCTCATATTAGTACATTAGAAAGAATGGTTAAAGAAGAGCAAGACGGAAAGTATGAAGCATACAAACGAATACATGCTTTGAATACTGAAGTTACTGAATTAAAAAAATTACTTGCTACTGATTAGTAATTCATTCTTGGAGGCGGCATACCTTCTGATGCAAAGTATTCATATTGCTTACGTCTAATACGTTGTGCTAAAATACCAAAACCTAGACCTACTGCATTTGGCGTTTCACGTTCAAGGTCATACATATCAGGCATACCAAATAATGTACCTTCAAATATACGTCTTTGTTTTAATGTTGGTCTGTACACACTATTAGTAATCCACTTTTGCATTAAGTTTGGAATAAGTCTGTTATCTGATCCATTCAATAGTGCATGTTTTACTTCACTGTTTAAAAAGTTACTACTACCAATATTATTGCCAAACAACACAGTAGCCAACATGGCATTTTTATTCAAGGAAGAACCTCCTAATGCACCTGCTAAAAATTTTCCTGAATTACTAAGTCCTGCACCTGCTAATTTTTTACTAACGTCGTTGGTCATTTGATATTCTATATTGTGTATGATAGTATCTTTAGTTCCCATAACTTTGAAACTTTCTTTGGAACCTGCAAGTCTTTCTAATCCATAACGTGTTAAGTCTTGACCAACACTATTCTTTATAATGTCTGTGTATTCGCTGGCTGGTTTGTTCATGCCTGGAACTTTAAATGCACTTTGTGGATCTATGATTTTACCATCACCAAATAAAGTTGCTCCGGCATCTACTTCATTTCTGTCTAACACATGACCAAAACCAAGTACTTTATCTCCACTGGAGTTTATCATTGGAATTGGCAAAGGATTTCCGCCTGCCGCTACAACTTGTGCTCCTGCATCAGCCATTCCGTTTTTATCCATATTACCCATTGCTTGTGATACTGCTGTTGGCTGTGCTTTAAATCTAGATTTATTATACTGTGGTGTTGCACCTGGAACAGGTGCTGGAGTAAATCCTGTACCAATATCTATACTACCATCCGGTTGTGGAACTGTGGCTGGAGCCGGGTCATTTTGTGTCATAGCATTAGTAGGTGTATTTTTTGTAACACTATCTTTGGATTCCATTTTTGCAGGATTTTGTGCTAATGCAGATTGAGTAGCATGACCTACCCAAGGTTCTCTGGTTGGCACAACCTCCAATATACTCTTGAAGTCTTCTCCTTGCCCTTCACGTTCTCCGTCTGAGGGCAGTGGGTTACCTTCTCCTGGATTTTTCTCATCGTATTCAAATGCTGGTAGTTCTTCTGATACATCTGTGTATTCTATTTCAGGTATGGCATCAACTGCCTTGGATTCTTTAGCCGCTTCAGACCCACCACCATTGTTTAAGTTTACATTTGATCCTAGTACATTATTATTAGCACCTGCTTGTGAATTTATTTCTCCAGTGGCATTTTCCATAAGTTCTGAACCACTAATAACATGTTTGTTTTTAACTTTAATATGTCCGTCACCACCTGATTCAATAGTATGTTCAACCAATGCTCTGGAACTAATTAAATTTTCGACATCTAAGTGACTATCGTGTCCTGCTTTTGTTTTAATATCATTACCTGCATTTATTTGTATGTCTCCTGTTTTTTCAGAATATACACCAGCATTTATATTAACACCGAAGCCGCCTTCTAAGTTTAAATATTCATCTGCTCTTACATTAATATTTTTACTTGCTCTCATGTTGATGCTTTCATCACTGAATACATGTATGCTTCCATTTTCTGCAAGTTCAACCCAAGCAGTACCTCTACTGTTAATAACATAGATAATACCATTAGTATCATCCATTAATATTTGATTACCTAATGCTGTTCTTAAACGTATGTGTCTTTGTTCAAGATTATCATCCATAACAAACTGGTGTCCACCTCGTCTGTTAGTACCATCTTTCTTACCTGTTACAAGGCTTGGCTCTTCTGGGCCAGGTGTTAAAATACCAAATACTTGTGAAGGACTTTCTCTTCTCGCACCAGCAGTTGTTACACCTCTGATAGGGTCATTTATTAATCCTTGGTCTAATATAGATTTTGTTAAAATGTGATGTAAAGGTCTTTGTGCATCTTTACCGTGACTTGGATCTTCTTCTCTTTTGTTCTTTTCTGCAACTGGTAAAGGCAAACTACTACCATATGTAGTTCCTGAAGGAATACCTGGTACCATGTTTTGCATTTGGTCTGGAAACAAGCAACCTATAATTATTGGAAATTTTTTCTTACCATCACCAAATATAACTAAAACAAAATTACCTGGGTCTGGTGGTACCATCCACATACCATAAGTTTTTATTGTTTCATCATAACTCTTTACATTTTCTCCTATTTTTTCTGTAGGAGTACTACCTGCAAAAGGAGAACTCCAATAACAGTTAAAATATCCAGTAGGATCGTTTCTGTCTTTTGCCAACATAGGAATGAATACTGTTATACGACCACTATGTGTATCATCTTTAGGTCTAACAATTACTTCACCCACATAGATACCATGATCCAGTTCAGCATTTTCCCTCATTTTTTCTGTAGGGTTTTGTCGTCTATGTTTAAATAAATCTGGTCTATAACCCATTAGTCATTTCCTCCGCCATAATTCACACCATCGCCTGTAAGTTTAAACTTACTTAACGGAACACTTGTTAATTTTGGTGCTTTATCGAAATCTACTGTGAACATACCACCATTAAAATTACAAGACACACTTACTATTCTGTATATGCCACTGATAAAATATGCCGTTCCGGCTTGTGACATATAACCTGTGTTAGCATCCTCGTCTGTATAATCAGGGTCTCTAACACGTGGTGTTTGCATTGTAAACAAAAAGAAATTATCCGAATTAGAGTTATATACCATTCCTTCTTCTTTCTTTTCTTCTTGCTGATTATATTCTTCTAAGCCACTCATTTTCTTTGTAGGTTTCCTTGCATCCAGATAACTAATTTGTTGTCCTAAGAAATATGGGTCACCTCTTACTTTTAGTCCTAAGTCTATCAATATAGAAGTATCATTTATGTTGTTGTACATGTAACCAAACAAAGTTGCGGCTGGCGTACCATCACTAGTATCTCCGCTTGTGGAAACAATGCTAGGACCAAACATAACTGATTCTTTGGGCTCTACACTATTTTCGCCACTGTCTGCGGCATTTTTAACAGCCGTTGTTGAGTTCTTTGCTCTTTGTTTTTGTGCATAGGAACTTAACTCACCTATTATTATCTCACTACCGCCTTCATCGTCTATTAGGTCAGCACTATATATGTATCCACTTCCTTCTGGTTTATAGGAAGTATCGATGTCCTGTGTACCACTACTACCACTTGTTTGATTTCCTGTTGGTTGTTTTCCGTAGTTTGTGAATGCTATTGCTCTTGCGGCGGCATTACGTCTTTCTTTGTCTTCCAAAAATTCCTTCATTTGTTTATTGTCATATCCTAAATCTTGTTGCAATTGGTCTCTGAAGTTACCATTTTTAATTTGTCTGTCAAAATCACTTTGTGCCGCGGCTATTTTGGCTTTATCATCTAGTCCTGATAAATCTTTATCTGGAGGAATATTAGCACTTGGACTATTTGGGTTTTGTGATAGGTCTCCTAATTTACCAGCACCAGGTGGTGCTAGTAAAACTTGTCCTGCATTATATTGAATGTCAGCACTTAATACTTGGTCATTTAATCCTGTGTACAAATAATGATATGCTTTTTTTATTTTTAAATTTTGAACATGTCTTTTAACTTGTTCTTCATTAGACTTTTCTTCGCCTACACTAATTGTAGCCTTATCATTTCTTGTTTCATATATTATTGGTGTGTATGTAATTTTTTTAGCATACTTGTTTCTTCTTTCATCAAATTCTAAATATTCTATATGTGCTTCTATCTTATACCATTTGGTAAATGTTTGGTTTAGGTCTAAACCTGATTCATCTATTACTGGATCTCTGAATGCTTTTTTTCTACTAATTGAATCTAGGAAACTGTCATTCATCACAAGCATAGTTGTAAAGAACTGATTCATACTTGTTCCTTCTTTAATATTAATTTGCTGTTCTGTACCCCAACCTGCACTTTCAACTGTTATACCACCGTCTAAACTTTCAGGATTGTCTTCTAATGCTTTATCAAAATCTTCTTTGGTTTTGATACCTTTTGATTCTGCATTAATTAATCTGTTTACTTGCTCTGCCGCATTTCTGTTATCTCTATTACTGCCATCAACTAAACTGGTATTTCCTAATTCATTTTTTAGTTGAGATAAGTCGAATACTATTTCATCATGTATAAGTTCTTCTTTGAGATTGTCTTCTTTAAACTTCTTAATATTATCTTCTAAATTTTGTGTCATCTGTTCAATTGTTTTACCTTGAACATACATATCCTTAGGAACTTTAAAATTAAAATCTGCATAGGCTTCACTTGCTCCTATAGGACATTCAAACTCATATATACTTCCTGTGTCGTCTATTGCAATAGAAACTTTTGCTATTTTTAATTCAAAAATGTATGGTCCTGATATATTAATAGGCTTACCACCTTTGTCAGGGTCATTGCCATCGTCATCTTCGTAACCTTTAAATTCTACTGCTAAAAACATAGGCACATCAGCATACATATAATGTCCTAAATAATGTTTAGCAACTTGTATTTGGTCTAGCAAGTCTGCGGCACCAGGTTGTATTAAAGTAAAAGACGCTCTAACGGCTGTACTGTTTCCTGTGTTAGGCCCTTGAACAAACTCTATGCTTAAATTATCTAATTGTACACCTGTTACTGATGTTTGTGCAATAACAACTGTGTCCTCTGGCTTAGCCGCTTTGGCTCCACGCATCCAACCACCACCGTCGGCAGTTTTTGCTTTTATCATGTAAAGTTTTAAATTGTAACTGCTATTTTGATAGACATCTAATATATTACCCTGGACTTCTCCAATGTATCTGTCTTCTCTAAATACTGTAGGCTTTTTTTGTTTTTTTGCCATTATCCAATAATCCTATCAATAGTCTCTTTCGTTGGTATGCGTATAACCTTGCCAGATGTAAAATCTTCTAATGGGTCTATTAACAAATCTGGATTTCTTAATGCAAACACCCACCATAAATTGGACGAGCCATATCTATCATATGCTAGTAAGTCCGGTCTATTCGCGTACTTTGATTCTATTGTATAGGTATCATCGGATATAGATTTTGGTACTGATGGTAATTGATTAAGATCCAAGTAAAAATCGTTTACTTTGGCATTTCGTAAAAAACTGTCATTTGAATGAAAACTAGCCATTAAATAAATCCGTCCTTATATCCCTTACCACTTGAAAATCTTTGTAAGTCAAATCTTTTTCTAAGTTTCTTATATGTGTACTGTGGTGCCATCTCAATCATGATGTCTGTTTCAACGGGCATATATGTTGTTGTATTCTTGTATTTAACTGGCACATAGTCTACGCCATCAGGTAATTGGAAGTTGTATGAACGTATAATCACAGGAACTTTATTGAAACCAAATTCTCCCATGTATTCAAACAACAATACAGGAGGTGGAGTACCAAAAGTACCTGCTTCAACACTTGCATCTCCAAAAAACCCTTTTGTGATGGTTCTTAAAAATTGGAATATTGCTAATAAGTATTGTGCTTCTTCCAATGTGTTTGCAGTCCAACTACCTTGTAATGGTAATGTTGGAGGTCTGCTATTAATGTATGTGTAAAATGGATAGTTCGATCCATGTTGTGCCGCTTCATTGTAGTCGACACTTGCCTGTAAATATAAGTTTGGTGTATATGGAAATACTATACCGCCTCTATCTTTAAGAGGTTGTAGTACAGAATCTTGCTTATTGCCTTTATTGTCTACTAGTCCATATGCCCAGTCCTCGCCACCTTTTTTGGGTCTAATTCTTGCTCTCCAATCTCTATCTTTAAAATTGGTTCTATCATCAGTATCCGCACTTATTTGAGTGGTGTCAGCCGGGTTGACTCCTGAGTAGTTTGTTAAAGTTGAATAAAAGTTTTCATTATCAGCCATTCTTATATCTCCTAATTGTATTTATCATGATAAATAAAAACATACTTTAATTATTATCATGATTTTACAATTAAGTTGACAAACACTTGTAAATGTGTATAATACAATATAAACGAACGATAGTTTTGAGGAGAAAAAATGACACAACCTAGAAGAGTCAACTATCTTAATAATAAGGATATTTTAAAACAGATCCATATAAGCAAACTTTCTTATTGTTATATCCAAGACGATAAATTTGCAAATGTAGATTTGATAGTAGATGATGTTAAGAAAATTAACAAGACTGCAATTAAACAAGCACAGGCTAACAAAGCCGCCAAGATGCAGACACTTGCATATCAACAATCTATAGCAGAAGGCAACTGGACTAAAAAGCCCAAGCAGAAAGAATTTGCAGTAGACCCAAAATCACTAGCAATAGATGAATTAGTATTCAGAGTAATGACGTATGAGCATATTCCAGATGAGATTGGTCGTAAGAAAACTACAAAGACTATTGCTGACACAAAAGCAAAAGTAAACTTTCCACCATTTAAGCATTACATCTTAGACAGCAAAGGTATCAATCCTAGAGAAGTAGTAAGAAGTCATTGGGTAGGTGGACTACACAATGGACATTTTAGTGTGGACCATGGAAAGATTACTAATGAGTTAGGCAAGATGTTTATGAAGTTAGTAGAACGTTACAGTCAACGAGGTAACTGGAGAGGTTACACTTATGTAGATGAGATGCGTGGTACTGCTCTAGTACAGTTAGCACAAATTGGATTGCAATTTAATGAAGCAAAATCAGATAATCCATTTGCATATTATACTGCTACAGTTAATAACAGTTTTACAAGAGTGCTGAATTTGGAAAAACGTAACCAAACAATCAGAGACGATATATTAATTGAACAAGGTCACTTACCTAGTTATGGCAGACAAATTCAACATGAGAATGAATTAAAAGCCATGAGAGATTCTGCTGAAGCAGAAGTTGACGTAGGTTCTGCAAAAGAGTAAATCGCATATGGCAAACCTTTTTGAAAGGGCCGCATGTTTTACAGATATACATTACGGCTTAAAACAAAATAGTAGACAACATTTAAAAGACTGCTACGATTTCGTGGAATGGTTCATTGCGGAAGCCAAAGCACGTGATTGTGAGACATGTATATTTTTAGGTGACTGGCATCATCATAGAGCAAGTATCAATATTGCAACTATGAATGCAACAATTCGAGACTTAAAAAAACTTAATGACGCATTTGAAAAAGTTTATGTTATTTTAGGTAATCACGATTTATACTACAGAGAGAAACGTGACTTAAACAGTATCGAGTTTGCTAGAGACTTGCCTAATATTGTGATGATAGATGAACATTTTTTAGAAGGAAATGTTTCTATTATACCTTGGTTAGTTGGAGATGAACACAAAAAACTAAACAAGATAGATTGCAAATACATGTTTGGACATTTTGAACTTCCGTATTTTAAAATGAATGCAATGGTAGAAATGCCAGACCATGGTGGTATTACTGCAAGTGATATCAGTAATCCTGAATATGTGTTTAGTGGTCATTTCCATGCTAGACAATACAAAGGCAATATACATTACATTGGTAATGCTTTCCCACACAATTATGCAGACGCCGGAGACAATGCCAGAGGTGCTATGTTTCTTAATTGGGGCGAAGAACCTATATATGTAGATTGGCCCGACTGTCCAAAATATTTAATGATGGGTTTGAGAGAATTACTTGGCGAGCCTGAAAAATATTTAGATGAAAATACTCATGCAAGAATTAAACTTGATGTGCCTATTAGTTATGAAGAAGCAAACTTTATTAGAGAAACATTTGCTAAACAATTTAATGTAAGAGAATTGCAACTTATTCCTATCAAAGAAGAGGAAGAAGCATTTGATGGTGTGGAAGTTGAATTTGAAAGTGTGGACCAAATTGTAATTAGCCAATTAGAAACAATAGATAGTCAAATTGTTGACAAAGAAAAATTAATTGAACTGTATAGGGATATTATTGTATAATGTTAAAGATTAAAAGTGTAAGTGCAAAAAACTTTATGAGTGTTGGCAACAACATGCAGGCAGTTAATTTTGATACTGACTCCTTGACATTGGTATTAGGTCATAACTTAGACTTAGGAGGAGATGGCAGTAGAAATGGCACAGGTAAAACTACAATCATTAATGCATTAAGTTTTGCATTATATGGTGAAGCACTAACAAACATTCGTAAAGACAATCTCATAAACAAAACAAATGGCAAAGGAATGATTACTACTGTTGATTTTGAAATCAATGGTAAAGAATATAGAATTGAAAGAGGCAGACGTCCTAACATATTAAAATTTTATATTGACGGTGTAGAGCCTGATGACAATGAACAACAAGGCGACATGCGTGAAACACAAAAAGACATAGAAAAAATTATTGGCTTTCCGCATAATATGTTCAAACATTTAATTGCATTGAACACATACACTGATCCTTTTCTTAGTATGAAAGCAAATGACCAACGAGATATGATTGAACAGTTGTTGGGTATTACAGAAATAAGTTTAAAAGCAGAAGTACTAAAAGATAGATTGAAGGAAACTAGGGATAATATAAAAACAGAAGAAGCAAGAATAAAAGCAGTAACAAATGCAAATGAACGTGTAGAGAAAAATATCAAAGAGATAGAGTTAAGAGGCAGAGCATGGGAAAAGAACAAAGATGATAAAGTTAATGAATTACAAACAAGTTTAGATGCATTGGAAAAAACTGATATTACTATGGAACTTGAAAACCATAGACAAACACAAGAAATAAATCAAAAATACACAAAGATACAAGGCTTACAAAATGAACTAAGCACTTTGCAAACAAGTTTAGATAGAAATGAAAAGAATTTAGAAACGTATGCTACAAATATTGCACTTGCAAAAGAAGGCACATGTCCGGCATGTGGACAAGACACAGCACATTTAGAAACACATGAAGAATATACCACTGAACTGTTTGACAAAATGAAAGAAGAGGAAGAATACAAAGTAGAGTTAGATACAAAAGTATTTGACTGTCAGGAACAACTGAAAGAACTAGGTGAACTTCCTGAAACTCCTATCACATTTTATAGCAATATGGAAGATGCATTAGGACACATGCATAATGTTGAAACATTAAAAACACAAATAGAAGAAAAGATAGTAGAAGAAAATCCATACACAGAACAAGTTGACCAACTAAAAGATACTGGTATGGAAGAAGTAAGTTATGATACTATGAATGATTTAACTTACTTAAAAGAACATCAAGAATTTTTACATAAATTATTAACTAACAAAGACAGTTTTATAAGAAAGAAAATTATTGACCAAAACTTGCAATACTTAAATTATAGATTAAGCCACTATTTGGAAAAACTAGGATTGCCACATGATGTTAAATTTGCTAGTGACCTTAGTGTAGAAATTACAGAGTATGGCAGAGACTTAGACTTTGATAATTTAAGTAGAGGTGAACGTAATAGATTAATATTAGGCATGAGTTGGGCATTTAGAGACATATATGAAAGTCTTAACCAGCCAATGAATTTAATGTGCATAGATGAACTGGTAGACAGTGGTATGGATACAACTGGTGTTGAAAATGCATTAGCAGTTCTCAAGAAGATGGGTCGAGAATCAAACAAAAATGTATTCCTTATTTCGCATAAGGAAGAACTACAGGGTAGAGTAAACAATGTATTATATGTTGTCAAAGAAGGAGGCTTTACTTCTTACTCTAATGACATTGAAATATTAGATCCGGATAGCGATGTTTACAGATTTAAAGTTACAACATGAGTGCAGACTGGACATACAAAGGCAAGAAGGTAGACAGCATACCAGATGAGTATGAAGGATTTGTTTACTTAATAACCAACACTACCAACGACATGAAATACATTGGTAAAAAACTTGCCAAATTCAAAACAACAAAGCCACCCTTAAAAGGTAGAAAGAATAAAAGGCGTGGATACAAAGAATCAGATTGGAAAACTTATTGGGGAAGTAGTGACCATCTCAATGATGCTGTGGCACAATTAGGCGAGAACAAATTTACCAGAGAAATTTTAGAATTTTGTGCAACTAGAGGCGTAATGAGTTACGTTGAAGCAGAACTACAATTCAAACACAAAGTCCTGTTAAGGGACGATTACTACAATGGAATCATCAACTGTCGTATAGGTGGTTCAAAAATTCTTAAGGAAAGTCTAAAAGATAGATAACTATTAGTCGGTAACGGCAATATTAGACACCAAGTCAAACTAACATAGGCAAAACATAGGCACTACACCGCCCCGTCGAGGCTGATAGAATCGATACCCTTGAGGTTTACTATAATGTACGCCGGATCTGGGTTGTAGTCGGCAAAGATACAAAACTACGATAAGAGTATTAGAAGGATGAGTGCTCTGAGAAAAAGCAACACTCAAGTCTACTATAATGAACTTCACAAATTATATTAGACTCCCGTGAGATTCGAGACGGTAGTGTATGGGGACAAAATGCTCACCGGTTCCCTAAAGCACCCGAGTTGGAGATGGCGATGCATCACATGATGACATTTTCAGGTTCTCCTTGCACTAGGAGAATCATGACTCAACATACATGATAACGTCTTTAATAAAAAACTAACTTGCAAATGAAAATTGAATGTAATGAAATTTGAATGTAGCAAGGTAAGACACGAAGTGTCTATAAAAGTGTTTTAAAATATTCTAATGTATCTGAATATGTCATTCGCAAATTCAAACTTAACAATTCAATACTTTCTGATTGATGTCTATTATCAGCACCATGCATCTTTGTGACATCCAATAACAGAACTTGATCCTTCAACAAAATCTTATTATGTTCCTCTTTGTCATGGATAATGTGTAATGGTGTGTCTGTGAGATTAAACATCACATTGCATTTTCTGGCAAAAGGATTCTGCCAGCCCATGGCAAAGTCTTGATGCAATTCTACAATGTTGTTAGGCTTTACAGTTTCGATACCCACACTATGCGTTTCGCGGTCTATGTTAATCGGCGCCAAGGCTTCGCTTAAACTGACGTGTATATCTTCTGATAAATCTTTAAACATCAGTATGTCCAAAAACATACCAGGTGCTTCATCATGTTGTAGCCATTTGGTGTTAGGTGATGTGTTCTTTACATAGTCACTCCACTGCGATAGACTGTCTCTGTTAAACGAAAAATCAAAAACGGTGCTGTAACTCATCGTATCTCTTACTCCAATTTATGGTCAAAAACATCATGTCTTCATCTGTGTTGTTTTCACAGCCATGTGGCTTTGTGGTATCTAATAAAAATACACCGTCTGGTTGTATGTGTACCTGTTCTAAAACATCATTGTTTGAATGTTGTACTGTGGCTGTATTAGTACCTATATTGATTAATAGATTACATCTGCGTCCAAATTGTGTGTCTGTGTGCAAGTTTAATATGGTGCCTGCCTTTACCCATTCAAGACCTAATTTGGTGTTTTCTTCTATGGCAAAATCCTCTACAAATGCACTATCCAACTCCTCTTTTAATAGGTTAAATTTGGTAATTTTTTGCTGTAATCCATTCGCATCTATGGGCATAGCACGTCTATTTCGCTGTAATACTTCTATAATGCTTTGATATTTGCTCATGTATGCATATTTAACAAAAAAATACCACTTTTTTTGGTAAAAAAGGTTGACTTTGACCTTAAAACCAGTATAATAGTATGCATATTAACAAAAACAGGTAGGAGTGTTTTTATGTACAAAGTATATCAAATTAAACTAGCAGACGAAGTTACTGATTATGTAAACAGTAATGGACGTGGTCATGCTGGTGGCGAAGAAAAATATCCCATATATGAAACTTATATGAGGCTCAATCACAGTATCCGTGATGAAAACAAAATGAACGACACTGACTTTCAACACTATACTAATGTGTGTGTTGTGAAGAAAGATGCTGGTCTGGTTGACAGTGATGGCAACAGTTGGTTAGTTGATTGTTTGGAAGGTGTGTTTGCTGTTCTCAATGGCAGATACTTTGATGAAGACACTGGCGAAGACCTAGTGCATGAATCACATGTTAGTGGTTACAGCATGAAAACTATTACTCGCAAAGATGGTGAAGTTGTTACTTACCGTGATATGCGTAGTTTGAGTGTTGGTGACATTGTTGAAGATTGTGACAATGGCACATTCCACATTGTGGCTAGTTATGGTTTCCAAGATGTAACCAGCAAAGTCAAGAACTATGTAGAAACTACTGCGGAGGTGGCGTAATGGATTTTGACATGCAAAAACTTAAAACTGGTCATGGTTCACCTGAAGATAGAGGTGGAGCAGATTTTTGGTATCACAGACCACGTAATCCACATTGGTATCCAAACGGCACATACAATGAGCCTGAGATATTGGAAAAGGATATGACTGCAGAACAGATTGCGGCATATCACAAAGGCTATGACGAGGCAGAAAAAGCCGGTGGTCAAAAGGAGTATTAATGGCTATAGAAATTTTACAAGAAGTAACTGATTGGGGCAAGTATAAAGTCAACAATGGCATTTACCATGTGAACTCCGCTGGTAAACTTGTGGCATATCAAGCCAATGCCAAAGAGCCATTACAGATACTTAATGTGCCAAGCACTCAATTCTCAAAGAGCAGACGTAAGTTTAAAAAAATAGGTGAACGTGCTGAAGAACTTGATGCTAATATCACAGAAGTAAAAGGTAGCACAGGTAAAACATATATCATAGACTTGGATAAAAAAACGTGTACATGTCCAGGTTTTACTTATAGGGGAAATTGTAAACATGTCAAAGAATACTGTTCGTAAATATTTGTATAAATTAGTGGACCTACTATTTGTAGGTCTTGTTATATTAGCACTGAGTTCATGTGCTAGTAGTGGAGGAGGCGTTGCGCCTACTAGCCCGGCTCCGCAAACCGCGTCGCAAACTCCCACCGACCAACGCATCGCTTTCGCAAGTTGGACCGACACTTATACCCCTAATAATGCTAAAACTAGTAGTCAGGTATCTGTTGTATATGATATGACACCTTTCACTACGACTGGTCTACCTGCTAAAACAGAAAAATATTACATACAAGATTATGGGTTTTTTAGGACAACTATTAACGGTACTACAGATAGAAATAATGGTACAGAAGAAGGCACAACACAAACAAACTTTTTCCAAAATTATGAAGTATATGAAAGTGATATAAATGGTGATGGACACCAAGACTTTTATTTGATACATTGGGCAGGTGATGGTAATTCAGAATGGATTCCTAATAGTAATTTATTTGCTTGGATAAATGACGGCAATGGTCATTTTACATTAGACCAGTCTGTTTTTGCAGATGGCACACCTTGTTTTTTAGGTACAGAATGTGATAGTAGTGTGCATAGTGGCATGGTTGTTACAGACTTAAATGGGGACGGTATGGACGATGTGTATCAGAACCAAAGACTGTTATTAAGTAACAATGGCAAACTGTATGACCAAAGTAACACACTTCCTACATTAGGTATAGACAGTTGCACAGACGATTGCTTTACACATGATATTGCATTTGGAGATGCAGATGGTGATAATGATGCTGATATATTTTTGCCTATATGGGCCACTTATGCAGATGAAAGTCAAAGACATTTAGGCACACACCCTTGGGTAATGATGATTAATGATGGTCTTGGTGGATTTACTGCAAACAGTAACTTTCCTAGTATGGGTATGTTTGGTGATAATAATTTTGCCACAACGGCTGTTATTGCCGATTTCGACAATGATGGATTTGGCGATGTTGCAGTTGGTTGGATGAAGCCAGGAGAAACTTCTTATCAGAATCAAGTTACAAATAGTGCTGGTGCAGTATTTTATAATGACGGAAATAATGATTGGAGAAATAGAACTGTAGTTGAATTACCTGCAAACTATTATGGAGCAAATGGTAATGCAAATGATATGCAGGCATTTGACTTTGATGGTGACGGTCTTGTTGATATTGTGTTGGGTAGCACAAAACATAGTCCTTACTATGATGGTAGGTACATACAGTTTTTTAAGAATGTTGATGGTACAAGTTTTACAGACGTAAGTTCTACGGCTAACCCAAATACAAAATATGTAAATGGATTAGGCAATGGATACTGGAATGGTGATGGTGATATCAAAATTATAGACTTTGACCATGACGGTGATTTAGACATTGTTGACCAAGTAAGAGGAACTTATGTTCTACTCAATAATGGAGATGGAACTTATAGTTTGTATGATGACTTTCCAAGATTTGGAGACAACAATTATTATTTCCCTGTTGAAATAGATGGAAAGTATTGGTATGATTTTATAGGTGCAACTAACACAACCAATAGTACCAATCAAGATGTAATGACATTTTTCCAAGTATTAGATCCACCTAGTTATGCAGAAATGTATAGAGATATAGCAACTAAACCACAAGGGTATGCTAAAACAGTATTTGAAAGTAAACTATTATTTGATAATATTAGAAGGCAAACAAGAGGTGATGCTTTATTTACAGAAGTAAAAGAAGGCAGTCATATCTTAGGATTTAACAAAGAATTTGACCATGGGTTTGGTATGCTTTTACAAAAAGCAGAAGGTGATAGTAATGGATTTGCACTTACTATAGATAAACAACAAGGCAGATGGCACACAGGTTTCACATTTATTAATAATAAATTACAAGCACAAAATGATACAATGTGGTTTGGTACAGGTAATGCAGATTTGGAATATATAACAGTAAGTCAGTTTGTTGAATACTTACAACCTATTAACAATGATATGTTTGCTAGTGTTGGATTTGAAATAAGCAGAACAGAAGTAGAAGGCTTTACAGAACAGTTCAGTGATTATAATGTTACTGTAGATAAATTTGAAACTAATGATGCAATGGTGTTTGCAGATGTAAACTATCGTTTACATAGTAAACTAGGCTTTACATTAATTAGTGCTGGAGTTGACCACTATCAATCCATAAATGATACCAGCATTAGATTTGCAGATATTATGACTTACAGATTTGATGAAGAGATGACAGTTGGAAAATTAAGTGTGCAACACAATTGGAAAAACTTCTATTTTAAAGGAAACTTTAACACAGAAAACTTAAATAGTTTTGAATTAGGATTTAATCTTAATTTTTAACACTCCCGGTAGTGAGTGTCTAAACCGAAAAGACGTTGGAGGAGAGGAAAGGCTACCATAACAATATATGAGAATATGATGAAAGATACAGAGTTGTTAAAAAGAGAGCCAACAGACGTGTTGGCTTTTTTATGATCCTAATTCTTCTTGAGAGGTACTTTTATCTCCACTCTTAATTTTATTATACTTGTTCAAAGTTTTAATTAAGTATTCACGTTCAATAGGCGACAAATGCCAGGCTTCAGAATAAGAAACCGACCCTTCACTATATATTGTGAGTTCTGCAACCTGCTTCAGTATATTCTTTTGATCTCTATCAAGCGAACCTAGGAACCCAGATATCTCTTCAGGTTCGGCTGTGCCTAGGAAGCCGTGAAAAAATTTACAGGATCAAAGTTTATAGGTGCCATGAAGCCTTCTGTGTGATTTTTGCAATCTTCATTGCTACACTGAACTTTAACTTCTTTTTGTACACCTTTACTGTTTACTCCATTAATAAACTCTTCTATTTCTTTACCAGTTGTATTGTCTGTGTTTTCTAAAAACTCTCTAATGATTGGTTTGTCATTGATGGACACATTCTGTCCTTCCTCATTCATGTAGATAACAGTTTTTATACTCTCAACTAACAGTTCAAAGTTTAAGTCTGCAAGTTTAACAAAACTGGCATTAAATGCCGCAAGTCTGTCCATATCATCTGTCATTTCAGATATGTTTTGCATACTTCTTGTACTTTGGAAACTGGCAACACCTGCCTTTACTGTACTTGCGTAACTGAAAGGTAATGCTGTGATTTTTAAACCATTTGAAATATCAATAGTATATTCTTCATCCAATGTTTCCATTGTTGCTAAACTTTCTTCTACACTAATACCAATGTCTGTAACTGTTTCACAATTAGGACATTCTGCGGCTACATCAACAATGTCACCGCCACTGGCTCCTCTTATTGCTATTAATAAAGCATCTACGTCTGCACTAAACAATGATTTAGGTTGTTGTACTGCTGGTACACATGATTTAATTAATGATGCAACAGCATCGCCATTAAGCAATGCATCAGGATTTTTAAGCATTAGTTCATCTTTTGTAGTCATTGGGAATACAGGATATTCATTATTATCTGTACTCTCTAATATTTCAGGTCCGTAAAACCGTCCACCACTAGGAATAGTCGTGTACATCTTAGGTGCTCTAAAATAAGCACTTAACGGATTTTGAATTTGTTCTGCCATTTAATCTCCTAATATTCTTTACGAATTAAAACTGTATTTATTTATCTTCATTAAAACTAGTTATAATTATTTCTTGCCAATAAAACTAGTTTTAACTTTTCTTGATAAATATTGACATGTCCAAAATAGTTTTACAAATGCCCGATGGAAACACTATAGAAGTTCCACAATGGGCTCTTGAATCCACACAGGAAGAACTAGTAACACAAATGAAGTTACTGGTTAAGAATGCTGGTGGAGACAAAGAAGCACAAAAGAAAGCAGAAAAAGGAACTAAGGACATTGTAGACGTTCTTAAGAAAGGAAACAAAGACCAAGAGAAACAAGCCGAAGAAGCCAAAGACGCAATGGATGATGTAAAAGAGTCCATGGATGAGGTAAAAGAGTCTTTCGAAAAATTCAAAGCAGACCAACCTAAAAACTTAATGGACCATGTTATTAACAATCTTGAAAGAGATGGTGAACAATTTGGTAGAGCATTATTTACTTTGGGTGAAAAAGCAATTGGACTTGGTGCTTTACTTGGTGGTGTACTTGTAACAGGATTAACTGTTGTTTCAAATGCACTTATGGGTGCCGGTGAGGCTCTTAATGATTTATCAGATGTAGGTGTAGGATTTAATACTACATTCCAAGATGTAGGTAAGTCAGCCACAGAGGCTATTGCTGGTATGGGTGCTTTAGGTGAAGGATTCGCCGGAGCGGCGGCAAGAATAGCCGCAAATTCTAATGTAGTTGCAACGCAAGGTTTTGGTAGATTCCAAAAAACTATGCAGTTTGCGGCTGATACTTCAGAAGAACTTGGAATGAGTTTCAATGAAAGTATGGATAGATTTAGTGCGGCATTACAAACAAGACAAACTGTAATGGATTTGAGTAATGTCAGTCAAAAACAATTAACGTCAACAATACAAACAACTATTAAAACTCAAAGAACTTATAGTATGGCACTTGGTGTTAGTGCAGAAGAATTACAAAACTTTACAAGTCAGTTATTATCATCAAACGGATTATTAACTGCTACACTTATTGGCTTTAGTGGTCAAATGCGTAATCAGGTCATGGGCGGTATGGAAGTATTTGCCAGTGGTCTAAGAGGTTTAGGTGGAGAAGCAGGTGGTGATATTGCGGCGGCATTCACAGAAGCGGCATCTGCCGGAGCAATAGGATTAAGTGAAGGAGCCATAGGCTATATCACAGCACTTCCTAGTTTAGCAGGTCCTATGAACGAATACATAGCGGCAGTACAAAATGGAACATTAAGTCAAGACCAAGCACAAGATATGGTAACAGACCTAACAATGAGTCTGGGTAATTTAAGTGCAGGTGAAAAAGCAAGAATTAAATCACTAGCAATCGTTGGTGATGAAAGTGCGAAACAAATGGCAAACGCAATCGCACAATTTGAACAAAGTGAAAGAAAAATGGCGGACCTTAACAAACAGTTAGGTACAGCATTTGACATGGACGATGTACAAAAAGGTACAAACGAATTCAACAAAGTATTAAATCAAGCCAAAGGTGCATTTAGTAATGCATTTTATAGTTTGTTTGCAGACCCAGAAGTTACTGGAGCATTAAGAGATGGACTACATGAAATTTTAGGAATCTTTGGATTTGCTCTAGACGATGTTGGTGGTTCAGCAATGGACTTCGGAGAAGTTGTTAAGGACATGGTGCCAACAATTAAAGGAGTTATTGATGGTATTGTAGGTGTTGTTAAGAACATAGCCGGTTTCTTTGCACAATACATGGGCAAAGGAGAAGATGGAGAATTATTCTTTGACTTCGGTGGATTAATAAGTGGTATGATAGGCAAGGCTATTGGAGCCATGTTTAAAGCATTAATAATAGCAGTACCATTATTTGCCGCAGGTCTATTTGCCTTCAGTGCCGCAAAACATATATTTAAAACTACAATTATGCCACAGGCACAAACATTTGCAATGTCAATGTTTAGCAAAGGTGCCGACGTTGCCAAAAATGTAGCCAATACGGCTTTAGGTTTTGCCAAAAGCATGTTTGACAAAGGCAAAGCAGGCACAATAGGTAAAACTATAAGTGGACTTGCTGGTAAGGTTTCTGCTGGTGCTACTAGCATAAGTGAAAAAATGGGAGCCACTGGTAAAGGTGGTGTAGTTGGAAAAGTACAAGACAAATTAGCATCGTTTAATAAAGCAGGTGCGGCTCAAACTACCAAATTGCAAAGTGCTGTATCAGGCGGCGGCAAAAGTGGAGGCTTCTTAAAAAGCATAGCAGATGGTGTTAAAAAGTTTGGAGATCCTAAAACAGTTAAAGGTGCGGCAAGTTTAGTTCTATTAGGTGGTGCTATAGCATTAGCGGCAGTAGGATTAAAACAATTCAATGAAGTAGACTTTGCTTCAATAGTAAAAGGTGGTATAGCAATTACTGGTTTAGCCGGAGTGGCACAACTATTAGGTAAAGGTTCAACAGCAATGATGAAAGGTGCGGCGGCAGTAGCCATATTAGGCGCATCTATTATCCCAATGGCATTTGCACTCAACATGATGAAAGACGTTGGCATAGGAACTATTGGAGTACTAGCCGCAGGATTAATTACAGTTGGTGTAGCCGCGGCAGGATTAGGATTGGCACTACCATTTATATTAGCAGGTGCAGTAGCCATAGGAGCATTGGGACTTGCATTAATACCATTTGGCATAGCACTTAACATAGCCGCAATGGCAATGCCTACATTTACTGAAAGCATACAAGGATTAAGTGATGTTAATTTTGCAAACTTATTGTTGGCAGGACCGGCACTACTAAGTTTAAGTGCAGGCATGATGGCTCTAAGTGCAGGTGGATTAGTAAGTGGATTACTGGATGGTCTAGGCGGTCTTTTTGGTGGCGACTCACCATTTGACAAGATTGCCAAAATAGCCAATTCCGCAAAATACATTACTGTTATGGCAGAAGAGATGCGTAACATGGGCGACACACTGGCAACATTTGAAGAGGCATTAGACGGCATTGATGGTAATGCAATAGGTTCACAATTTATAATGATTGCAGACGGATTAAATGTTCTGACTAATTCATTAAACGCATTTGACTTTGGATCATTCTTAAAATTAGGTGCATTAAAAATGTTTATGCCTGCAGGAACAACAACACCAGCAATAGCAGGACCAAGTCCAGCAGTACCCACAGCAGGTGCAGGTGGCCCACAAATAAATGCATTTGGTCCAGGTATAACTCCAACACAAGTAAATGCTGATGCAGTACCTCAAACTGGTATGTCAGAAAGAATGCAGGCTATGTTGGAAGAAAGAATGAAAGAAAATCAAGCCAAATATGGAGACGCACCTGGAGGCTTTACACAAACTGTAAATGGTAAAACTATTACCAATAACAATACAACTGGACAAACAGATGCAGACGGAAATATAATAGAAGAAGGCCCAACAACAAATGAATTATTGGCTAAACTTGTAAACTTACAAGAGCAAAATAACAGAACAGGTAAGAAAACGCAACGTAACATCGAAGGTCTAGAAATTTAACTGCCAGTTTTAAGTTGACTTAAATTCCAAATAGTGATAAATATACGCATATAAAGAGGAAACTATGGCAACTTGGCGTAAATATTTTAATAGCAGTAGCAACAGTGGATTACCAGTTAATGTAACAGGTGCACCTACCGATGGCTATGCTACAACTCATTCTCGTTACAGCAGTTGGCTACCAGAAGTATATGCTGGTTCTCCCAACAGGCTAATGAGGTACATTCAATATGACCAAATGGACAATGATTTAGAAATCAATGCCGCATTGGATATCCTAGCAGAATTTTGTACACAAGATGATGATACAACTGGACTACCGTTTGTATTTGAATTCAACGAAGATCCTAGTGAAACTGAAATGAAAATTTTAGATAAGACACTAGAGCAATGGTGTAACTTAAATGACCTAAGACGTAGAGCATTTAAAATGGTTAGAAGTACATTAAAGTACGGAGACCAGTTTTTTATAAGAGATCCTGAAACACACAAATTGTATTGGTCAGATCCTGCTAACGTAGAAAAAGTTGTTGTAAATGAAAGTAAAGGTAAAGACATTGAATGTTATTACATTAAAAACTTAGAAGCCAACTTTGATGAACTAACGGCAACAAGTGCCGCAAGAATACATGCAAGACCATATGGTGCTGGAGGCGGAATGCTTTCTGGTGGTAACATTGGTGCTAGTGCAGGTAACTATCAAACTAATACTGGTGACACTGGTGCTAATTATGGTAGCCCTGTAGATGCAAGTCATGTAGTACACATGAGTTTAACAGAAGGCATGGATCATAACTGGCCCTTTGGTATAAGTATCCTCGAACCAATTTTTAAAGTCTTTAAGCAAAAAGAATTACTTGAAGATTCCATTATTATTTACAGAGTGCATAGAGCACCTGAAAGACGTGTGTTCTTTATTGATGTTGGTAATATGCCACCACATAAAGCACAACAGTATTTAGAAAGAGTAAAATACGAAGTACAACAAAAACGTGTTCCTAACAAAAACAAAGCAGGAGAGAATGTAGCGGATGCGGCATACAATCCTATGAGCATGTTAGAAGATTATTTCTTTGCTCAAACGGCAGATGGTCGTGGTAGTAAAGTAGATACCCTCCCAGGTGGTAACAATCTTGGGGAAATTGATGACTTGAAATATTTTAATAATAAACTATTAAGAGGATTGAGAGTACCTAGTTCTTATTTGCCAACTGGACCAGATGATGGAACAGCACAATACAATGACGGTAAAGTAGGAATTGCATTTATTCAAGAATTTCAATTTGCAAAATACTGTGAACGTTTACAAAAACAATTAATTAGACAGTTAGATAGAGAATTTAAACTTTATTTAAAATACAAAGGTATAGATATCGAAAACAACACATTCAGTTTAGAATTTACACCTCCTAATAACTTTAGTAGTTATAGAGAATTAGACTTAGATACGCAACGTGCAACATTGTTTAGTAGTTTAGAATCAGTACCTTATCTATCACAACAATTTAAACTTAAAAAATATTTAGGTTTAACTGAAGAAGAAATGAAAGATAACGAACATTATTGGAAACAAGAGAATAAATACAATAAAGGTTCAGCAATGCCAGGTGCAGAGAATGTTGGTCTTAGAAATGTTGGAATACAAACTCCTCCAAGTACGGACTTTGATTTAGACAAACCAGTAGAAGACATTCCAGAGCCAGGTGCAGATCCTTTAGCAGGGCCTGATGCACAAACCTTAGGCGCTCAAGGAACAGGACCAGAAGTTGGTACAGGAGCAGGAGAGATTTAATGAGATTAGTAGAATTTTACAATCCAGAAAATGACAAAGCAACACCACGTGACTTTGATGATACTCGTAAGGGTAGACTTACTCTTGAAGCCTTAAACAAACTTCGTAAGTATAGAGAACTTAAAAAAGCAGAAAACTTGGAACAAGAAGAATTTGCTTCATTAATGTATTCCAGACCTGCTCAAGCATCCACTGACCCGTTTTAAATGAAACTTGCCGTTTGTGGCTGTTCGTGGTCCAGTCGCGATCCTAACCTACCAAATCATGAATTCGGACAATTTATAGCAGATTACTATGATGCTGACTATACTAACTTGGCTATTCCAGCCTGTACAAATTTTGGCATACGTTTACAAATAGACCATGCAATTGATGTGCTAGATGCAGATTTTGTAATAATAAATGCTACAACTCCCACAAGAATAGACTTTAAAATTAACAATAGTGATAGATATACACATCAAAAAGGGTGGGAAAACATCGATAAAACATTACTAACGGACAGTTTAGGTTCTGTGTTTCAGGACGATTTAGACACTTCTTTTGATGAAAATCACATACAAGAACGTTTATCTAAAGTAATGAATAAAGACACACATGCTATATTAAAACAATACTTTTTGCATTTTTATGACCCTGATATTGAAAGGCATAAACAATATTATATACTACAAAATGGATTGGATAAACTTTTAAAAACTAATACAAAGTTTATTTTTAGTCCTAATACTTTTGAATGGGCTGAAGGTATGAGCATGTCTAATTCTTTATTAGAGTACAATGCAGAGCCTTTTGAATGGCAAATACCACAAGCAAATTACATGCAAAAAGGCATAGCAGAATATTTAAAAGTATGTGATGAACTGTATGGAAGTTGGGAAAATAGTCCTGGCGTAAATACTTGTAATCATTTGCCAATTGAGAGTCATATCGAATTTTCTAAATATGCTATAAACCTTATAAACAAAATTATTTAGATAAATAAAAGTACAATTACACCCAAACTGATACTGTAAACACAGATTCAGACACTTCTTAGGCATTTTGAGTCAAAATAACACTCTTTCTCGCCCAATTAACACATACTATATAAGTACAACTACAGCAATATATCCAAAAGCATGTCTTTTGGGTGTAAAATATAATTAATTATAGGAGCACATAATGTCAGAACGCAGTAAACTAGAACAAGTACTAGAATTCTTACTAGCCGAAGATAACGAACGTGCCGAAGAGTTGCTTCACGAATACGTTGTTGAAACTGCTCGGAAGGAATACGAACGTATCTTAGACGAATCAGATATTGATAACAACGAAGAAGACGCAGTCGAAGAAACTGTCGCGGAAGCCGATGAGGCTGAAGAAGACGCAGTAGAAGAGGCTGAAGAATCTGAAGAAGAAGCAGTTGAAGAAGAAATTGATATAGCAGACCCAGAAGCAGATTTTGTATCAGATGTTGAAGAAGCAGATGATGAAATCGACATGGACGAAGTTGGTGAAGAGGACGAAGACGAAGGTGAAGAAGGTGGAGATGAAGAATTAGAAGACAAAGTCGATGATTTAGAATCAGAACTAGAAGACCTAAGAGCAGAGTTTGAAAAACTAATGGGTGACGAAGATAAAGAAGAAATGGGCGATGATGCTGAAGAAGTTGAAGACGAAGTCATGGATATGATGGACGAGCCTCAAGAAGAAGCAGTTGAATATGACCTAGATGAATCAGAAGCAGAAGATGAAGTTGTTGAAGAAGCAACTAAACTTTCTGATAAAGTTGCAGAACCTAAAGGTGGTGATGCAGATAACAATGATTCTGGAGTTGCTAAGAAAGGCGTAACTAAAGTTGTTAGCCCAAATGGACAAGGTGAACCAGTTAAAACTATGGACGGCGGAGACGGCGATTCAGGTGATAACTCACCAAAAGATTCAGGTGGAAGTGATAACTTAAATGTTGAGCCTAAAAAGGTTTAATTAACTTTAAAAGGAAACTATAGTGCGTAAGTTATACGAATACATGAGTCCAGAAGCAAGTGGTATCCAGATAATGGAAGCCAACGACGGAAAAGACTTATTCATGAAAGGATTATTCATTCAGGGTGATGTTAAAAATCAAAATGGAAGAGTATATCCCAAAGATGAAATTCAACGTGCTGTAGAGAACGTAACAAAAAGACTTTCAGGTGGTGAAACTGTAATGGGCGAATTAGACCATCCAGAAGAACTACAAATTAACTTAGACCGTGTGAGCCACATTATTACAGAAATGCAATGTGATGGATCAGACGGACTAGGTAGTCTGAAAGTAATTGATACACCTATGGGGAATATTGCAAAGGCTTTATTAAAAGCAGGTGCTAAATTAGGTGTCAGCAGTAGAGGAAGTGGAAACGTAAATGAATCAGGTCGTGTGTCTGATTTTGATATTGTTACCGTAGATATTGTTGCACAACCGTCCGCCCCGGACGCCTATCCAAAGACCATTTATGAGTCTTTGTTTAACATGAGAGGTGGTAGCATGATATATGATATCGCTAAAGACTATACACACGATAAACAAACAGGTGCAAAATCGCACCTTGATAAAAGTATCATTAATTTTATTAATGAATTAAAAATGAGGTAGGAGACTACTATGGCAGAAAAATTTGAAGACCTTATCGAGTCTAGCGAACTTAACGAAGAAATTCGTCAAAGTATCGTTGAGGCCTGGGAAAGTCGTCTATCCGAAGCCCGTGAGGAACTTACAGCAGAATTAAGAGAAGAGTTTGCTCAAAGATATGAGCATGACAAAGGTCTTATTGTTGAAGCAGTTGACGGATTTATCAAAGAAAGAGTTGAAGCAGAAATGGTTGAACTTGCTGAAGATAAACAAAAAGTCGCTGAAGAAAGAGTTGCTTACAAAAAGGCTGTTAGCGAACATTCTAAGAAATTAGAAAGGTTTGTTGCAGAGCAATTAGCAAAAGAAGTCAAAGAGTTAAGAGATGAGAGAAGCCAAGTTGGTGAACATGTTTCTAAACTTGATGATTTTGTTGTTGAACAACTAAGTGGAGAACTTAAAGAATTCCACGAAGACAAACAAGCACTAGTTGAACAAAAAGTTAAAATGGTAACAGAAGGTAAAAAAGCACTTTCAGAAGCCAAAAAAGACTTTATCAAACGTGCCGCTGACAAGGTCGAACAAACTGTAAACAATATCGTAACAGAGAATGTTAAACAGTTTAGAGATGACATCACAGCCGCAAGAGAAAACGATTTCGGTCGCAGAATCTTTGAATCCTTTGCAAATGAATACCGTTCAAGTTACTTGAATGAATCTTCAGATGTGAAAGATTTAGAAAAACAAATCGCTGATGTTAAAGAGAAGTTAGAAGAAGCAAACAAAGAAGTTGAAGCAAATGCTGAAGCAACTAAGTTAGTTGAATCAAAACTTAATGTAGCAAATGACAAATATGCTCGTAAAGAGACTATGGACAACTTGCTAAAACCTCTTGGCAAAGGCAAAAAAGAAATTATGGTTGACCTTTTAGAAAGTGTTAAAACAGAAAACCTTGAGAAGCAATTTAACAAATACCTTCCAAGTGTTTTAGACGGCGAAGCACTACCTAAGGAGTCGCGAAAACCATTAACGGAATCAGTGACATCAGAACACACTGGTGACAAAAACGTTCAGCCTTCAACTGAAGATGAACAGGGTGTTGTCGAAATAGAGAACATCCGTAAATTAGCCGGACTTTCAAATTAGGAGATAAGAAATGGCAGAATTATTTGAAAGCAACTGGTCAGCAACCAAGGATGCACTTTTAGAAGGACTTAACGGTTCTAGAAAATCTTCACTAGATGTTGTTCTTGAAAATACAAAAAGATATCTTCAGGAATCAGCGTCAAGTGGTGCTACTCAGGCTGGCAACGTTGCAACTTTAAACAAAGTAATGTTACCTTTGATTAGAAGGGTTATGCCTTCCGTCATTGCTAACGAGCTTGTTGGTGTACAACCAATGAGTGGTCCTGTTGGACAAATCCATACTTTAAGAACAAGGTATGCGGAAAGTGCCACTGGAGTTAATCCAGGTGATGAAGCACTTTCACCATTTAAGATTGCTAGTGCTTACTCAGGTTCACCTGATGCCACAGCGGCTTCAGAAGGAACTGCAGGTAAAAAACTAAGCATCCAAATCTTAAAGCAAACTGTTGAAGCGAAAACAAGACGTTTAAGTGCAAGATGGACATTTGAGTCAGCTCAAGATGCCGAATCTATGCATGGTCTTGATGTTGAAGCAGAAATTATGCAGGCTCTAGCTCAAGAGATTGTTGTTGAAATAGACCAAGAGATCATAGGTTCACTAAGAACTCTTGCTGGATCAGGAACAACTTTAGACTTTAACTCTGTGACTGGAACACAAACTTACGTTGGTGACAGACACGCGGTATTGGCTATTGAGATTAACAGAGCGGCAAACAGAATCGCGGCAAGAACAAGAAGAGGCGCAGGTAACTATATAGTTGTTTCTCCAGAAGCATTAACTATATTACAATCAGCATCTACTTCAACTTTTGCTAGAACAACTGAAGGTTCTTTTGAAGCACCTACTAACACAAAACTTGCTGGAACATTAAATGGTTCTATCAAAGTTTTTGTTGACAGTTATGCGGCTGACGGTACTAAAGTACTTGTTGGTTACAAAGGATCAAGCGAAACTGATGCTCCTGCATTCTACTGCCCATACATTCCTTTAATGAGCACAGGTCCTGTAATGGATCCTGCTACATTTGAACCAGTAGTGTCATTTATGACAAGATATGGTTACATTGAACTTACAAATACTGCAAGTTCATTGGGTAATGCGGCGGATTACGTTGATGCAATTACATTGTCAAACGTAGCATTCCAGTAAGAATTAGTTTTAATTCAAACTGCGAATAAGCAGACTATTAAAAAGCACTTCCTCCGGGAGGTGCTTTTTTTTGATTTCTTGACAAGATAGATAAATACAACTAAAGCAATTTAGAATTGGCGGAAACACATTAATGAGCAAACAATCAAATTTTAATCCAGATGAAAATTTAGTAGTTTATGGTAACCTACTTGTACATGGAACAGTTACTGGTGAAGGTAATGTCGTATTCCATTCTGATACACAAACTGTAAACGATGCAGATGGATATGTTATTAACAGTGACAGTGATGTTGCTAGTGCATACTTGCAACTTAACTCTAATGCTGGTAGTAACGTACGATTAACATATTCAGGCAACGCAACAGCAAACACTTTAATTGTAAGTCAAGATACTGAGATATCACAGGACTTAAATGTTGCCCAAACACTTAATGTTGTTGGAAATACAACAATAGGTACAACAGTTATTACGCCAAATGCCTATGGTTCAGAAACAGGAAGAATTTTTGGCACAAGATTTACAGGTATAGCCAATACAGCAGACCAATGGCAGACAGCAAGAAATCTTACAACAACACTAACAGGTGATGTTGCTGGTACAGGAACAGTTTCAATAGACGGTAGCCAGAACATAACTTTAACTATAGCAACTGCAACGGTTCAAGCAAATGCAGTAGCATTAGGAACAGATACAACTGGTGCTTATGTTCAGTCAGCACAAGGATTAGGCAACAGTAATATTATTGTTGCAAGTCAAGGAACAGAAGACGGTTCCGATATAACAATAGATTTAGTTGACAGTGGTGTTACAGCAAATCCATATGGAAGTGCTACAACAGTTCCAACATATACTGTAGATGAAAAAGGTAGATTAACAGCGGCGGCAAATGCCTTAATAGATATTCCTTCATCACAGATTAATGATTTCACAGCAAGAGTTAGAGGTAATGTTAGTGCTACAACAGGACTAACTTATACAGAAGCAACAGGTGTATTTAATATTACAGATACATCAGTTACAGCCGCAAGTTATGGTGGTAATGTAAGCGAAGTAAGTGCATTTGATGTAAACGCACAAGGACAACTTACTGGAGCAAATACAACTGCTATAGCAATTACGGCAAACCAAGTCACAGATTTTAATGCTAACATTAGTACATATATTGAAAGCGGTACTTATGTTACAGAAGCAAACGGTGTTATAGATGTAACAGCAGATGTTGTTGCTACAGATAGAAACGATACATTAACAGCAGATTATGTTTACACCGGAACAACAGATTTCACTGGAGCAACTTTTAGTGTTGGTGCATCAACAACAGGTGTTACTGCATCAGCAAATGACAATTCAACTAAACTTGCTACAACAGAATATGTCCAAACAGAATTAACAGATTTAATTGGCGGTGCTCCTGCACAATTAGATACATTAAGAGAAATAACAGATTCATTAAACAACAACGCCACACTTTCAAATACGTTAGTGGCATCAATTGCCGCGGCAGAAAGTAATGTTGTTACAGCAAATACATTTTTACAAAATAATAGAGTACCAAAAACTTTTGCATTTGAAACAGATAGTTCATTAACATTTGGTGTTAAATTAGCAGACGGTACTATTGTTACAAGTACAAATACAGCCGCATTAGGTAGTAATGCAAGTTCCGATGCAAATATTATTACACAACAACATGATGCATCAGGACCAATTTATATACAAGCATTAAGGTATGAGTCACCATTTGCATTAATATCACAAGGTGAACAAACTGTAGGCGGAACAACAGGTACTGCTGACAATCAGAGAAGACATGGTAATATTGTGTTCACAGGTGAAACACAATTTATGCCTGGAAGAACTGCTAATGCAACTTCTAGTGCAGAAGAAAACGGTAGTGGACTAATTAGATCCTTTGGTAGTATTCAACACATTAAAGATGGAAACGCATCACAACAGTTTTATACCAGTAACGTAACATCAGCATTTTTTGATACAACTGATGACATAAGTTTTAGTAATTCTGCAGGGTTGTTTATAACAGGTGGTAATATTAATGTTACTAAACCAGCCGCCGTTGCATTAGACACTTACTTAGTAAGTGAAACAAGTGGTGCAGGAACAATAGGTGCAAGAGCAACAACATTAGGTAATACAGCCTTAGCAAATTTAGAAGTTGGTATTGCAAGACGTACTTTACAAAACTTTGGTAACAGTACAATGTTTATTGGTAACCAAGCCAATGTTGCAACTTACTCAAACGTAGTTTATAAGCCAACCGGCGCAGGCATTGATGGAGAATATTCAACAGGTGCTAGACCATTAGAAAGATTAACAGTTGATGGTGCTATCACAATGGGTATGAAACATAGTAATGACCAATTAATGGTTAATGGTACTATTTTTTATGACGCCGCAAGTAACAAATTAAAAGGTATTCAAGGTAATGCTATTGTTGACTTGATTGATGCAACAGTAACAACAATTGATACTGGTGATGGAAGTGGTGAAGAAGTACTTGCTTCGTTATCAGATTCAATTTATTATCTAAGACAACTTACAGGTGGCACAGGTATTGATTTATCAAACAATGCCGCAAACGTTGTTACTATTACAGCAAATAGCGATAACATCAGAGACATTGCTAGAGGTAATTTAAGTGCAACAGCAGGTTCACAAGGTTATACAAGTGGCACTGGACAATTTAGTATTCCAGGAACTTCAGACCATATTACAGAAGGTTCAACAAATTTATTCTACACAGATGTTAGAGTAGATGCAAGAATAAATGGTACTTGGTTAGTTGATGAAGACAATATGGCTTCTGATAGTGCTACTAAGATACCAACTCAACAAAGTGTTAAAGCATACGTTGATACACAACTAACAGCAGAAGACCTAGACTTCCAAGGAGACTCAGGTGGTGCATTAAGCATAGACTTAGATAGTGAAACATTAACTATTGCAGGTGGAAATGCAATCAGTACTGCAGGTGCTACAAATACTTTAACGGTATCACTGGATAATACAGCAGTTACACCAGCAACATATGGTAGTAATGCTTCTACAGTAAGTAACTTTACAGTTGACCAACAAGGTAGATTAACTGGTGCGGCTAATCAGGCTATAGCAATTACGGCAGACCAAGTTACAGACTTTGCAGAAGCAGTAGATGACCAAGTAAATGTATTAGTATCAGGTGGTGCTAATATCACAGTAACTTATGATGATGGCGCAGGTACATTTGTTATTGACAATGATTTAACAGGTGATGTAACAGGTGTTGTTGCAGGCGCAGGTTTAACTGGTGGCGGAACATCAGGAGATGTTACACTAAATGCAATAGGCGGATATGGTATTACTGTAAACGCAAATGATATAGAAGTAGCAAATGCAGACATAAGAGGATTAGTTAGTGTAAGTGCAGGATCACAAGGTTATACTGCCGGTACAGGTGTTATTAGTGTTCCAGGTACAACGGATCACATTACAGAAGGCTCAAATTTATTCTATACAGATGAAAGGGTAGCAGACAAAATTGGTGGCATATTAAGTGCAACTGGTAACATTAATGTTGCTTATGATGATGCCGCAGATACAATTACAATTTCAGAATCATTAACAACTACAGATATCACTGAAGGTGATAATCTATATTATACAGATGAAAGAGTTGCAGATAAGATAGGCGCCATATTAACAGCATCAGGTAACTTAACAGTTACATATGATGATGGGGCAGACACAATTACAATTTCCGAAGCATTAACAACTAATGATATTGCAGAAGGAGATAATTTATATTTCACCAATGAAAGAGTTGACGATAGAGTTGGAGCATTAATAATTGGTGGAGCAAATATAACAGCAACATACAATGATGGTGCAGGTACATTAACTATTGATGCAGACAACACAGGTGATATAACAGGTGTTATTGCTGGAGATGGTTTAACAGGTGGTGCAAACTCAGGTGATGCAACACTTAATGTTGTAGGTGGTACAGGTATTGTTGCAAATAATGATGATATTGCAATAGACTTTTCAGAATTTGATACAGATAATATCACAGAAGGATCAAGTAATTTATTCTACACAGATGTTAGAGCAAGAGCAGTAAGTATAGAAAATGTTGTAGAAGATACAACTCCACAATTAGGTGGTAATTTAGATGTTAATGGTCATAGTATTAATTATGGCGATAACGAAAAAGCAACATTTGGTGATGGACCAGACTTAGAAATCTATCATGATAGTTTAAACAGTTATATTGCAGATGTTGGTACAGGTTCAATAATTTATAAATCTGGAACGCAAACATTCCAAAACGCGGCTGGTTCTAAAACAGCATTAACAATCAACACTGGTAGTGGTGTTGTAATGGCATTTAATAATGCTACAAGATTAGAAACCACAACTGGTGGTGCTAAAGTAACAGGTAACTTAGAAGTTACTGGTGCATTTGAGACAGTCGATACTGATGGACTAAGTGAAGGTTCTACTAATTTATATCACACAAATACAAGAGTTAATACGTTAATTGATGCAAGAGTTACAAATGCATTTGTTGATGCATTAAATGTAGATGCTGATACACTAGATAGTTTAGACAGTGGTAGTTTCTTAAGAAGCGATGCAAATGATACACATAGTGGTACAATTACACCTAATGCAGATAACACTATTGACTTAGGTAGTGGCTCACTTAGATATAATCAAGTATTTGCAAATACTTTTGAAGGAACAGCAACAACGGCCCAATATGCGGATTTGGCTGAGAAGTATGTTTCAGACAAAGACTATGATGTTGGTACTGTGATGATATTTGGTGGAGCAGAAGAAGTAACACAATCAACAAAACAAAACTGCCCAAGTATAGCAGGTGTTGTCAGTACTGATCCAGCATTCTTAATGAACGAAGGATTAGAAGGCGGCATAGTGTTAGCATTAAGAGGACGAGTTCCTGTTAAAGTTACAGGCGCAGTTAGAAAAGGTGATGTACTAATTTGTAGTAACACACCAGGTCACGCAGAAGCGGCACCGTTCAAAGGATATCACGTAACAGGACCTAGTATGATAGGTATTGCAATAAGTGAACATTTATCCTCCGGAACAGGTGTTGTAGAAGCACAAATTAAGTAACTTCCGATAAATACAGTTATAAAAATGGCAGTATGCTATTTGACTATGCTCAACGTGAGTGTAGACTACTAATGTAGAACATATAGGAAGACAAACATGGCCACAGCAATTCAATGGAGAAGAGGTACAACTTCACAACACAGTTCATTCACAGGACTAGTTGGCGAGATTACGGTTGATACTGATTTAGATACCCTTAGAGTCCACGATGGGTCAACAGCAGGTGGACATAGACTAGCAAAATTCTCAGATATACAAGCAGGAGACATCACAGCCGTAACAGCAGGTGATGGACTATCAGGCGGCGGTACATCTGGTGCAGTTTCGTTAGCATTAGATTTAAACGAATTAACAGCAGTCGGAGTTGATGTAACAGCAGATAGCATTGCATTAATTGACGGCACAGATAACAGCAGTAAAAAAGAAAGTATAGCAGACCTGGCAACAGCAATGGCTGGTACAGGTATTACAGCAACTAATGGTGTTTTCTCAGCAACAACTGGTGACATTACAGCCGTAACAGCAGGTAATGGATTATCAGGTGGAGGTGCATCAGGTGATGTAACTTTAACAGTTAATGATGCATTTTTTGATAAGACAGCATCAGGAACAGGTTTTGGAGCAAACTTTGAACCTAGTGCAAATAACACTTACTCATTAGGTGCTCCAGCAAATGTTTGGAAAGATGTATATATTGGTCCAGGATCTTTATATATTAACGGACAAAAAGTATTAGACGATAGTTCAGGAACAATCCAAGTTTCTGCTAACGCAAACCAAAACTTAGGAATTATTACTTCAGGATCAGGTGACATTGAATTAAATGCAAGTGGTACTGGTGTAATTAATATACAATCTGCAATGACTGTGGATAGTGGACAAACACTTACAGGTACTGGTGGTTTGACAATGGGGTCAAACATTAATTTAAACAGTAACCACATTAACAATTTATCATCACCAGCACAGGCTAACGATGCCGCAAGAAAGGCATACGTTGATGGTGCAACATACTTAACAGGTGGAGATGGTGTTAGTTTATCAGGTGCTACTATTGATGTAGATAATACAGTAGTTAGAACATCTGGAACACAAAGTATTGCAGGTGCTAAAACATTTAGTAATGACGTTGTTGTAACTGGTAACTTTACAGTTAATGGTACACAAACAATTATTAACACAACAACTGCAAGTTTGGCAGATAATATTGTAGAATTAAACAGAGATGCTTCTGGTTCTCCAAGTGAGAACGCAGGTCTTACTGTAAACAGAGGCAGTAGTTCAGATGTAACATTCCAATGGAATGAAACTTCAGACAAATGGCAATTCACAAATGATGGATCGTCATATACTAATATTGCAGAAGATACTGATACATTATCAGAAGGTTCTACAAATTTATATTTTACTAACGCAAGAGCAGACGCCAGGATAGCGGCGGCTGACACTGACTCATTAAGTGAAGGTTCAAGTAATCTTTACCATACATCAGCAAGAGCAGATGCTAGATTTGATGTTAAAATGGCGGCGGCAGATACAGGTGACCTTACAGAAGGATCAAACTTATACTACACTAACGAAAGAGTAGATGACAGGGTTGGTGCTATTATGTCAGGTACAGGTAACATTAGTGTTACCTATGATGATTCAGCAGGTACTATTACTATTGCAGAAGCATTAACAACTACAGATATTACAGAAGGCGATAACCTCTATTACACAAATGCAAGAGCAGACGCCAGAATTGCAAACGCAATTAAAGATGAAGATAACTTTGCAAGTGATAGTGCAACACATGTTCCATCACAGCAATCAGTTAAGGCATACATTGCCACACAAATAGCAACTAAAGATAATTCAGATGAGATAACAGAAGGCTCAACTAATTTATATTATACAGATGCAAGAGCCAGAGCGGCAATTAGTGAAACTTCAGACCAATTAGCATATAATAGTACATCAGGTGTACTAACATTTACACAGGGCGATACTGATACAGTATCAGAAGGCTCTAGTAATTTATATTACACAAATGCAAGAGCAGATGCAAGAGTACAAGCGGCTATTAAAGATGAAGACAATATGGCAAGTGATAGTGCTACGCATGTTCCATCACAGCAATCAGTAAAGGCTTATGTTACCTCACAAATAGCAACAAAAGATAATACTGACGAAATGACAGAAGGTTCAACTAACTTATACTTTACAAATGCAAGAGCAGATGCAAGAGTTACAGCAGTAGCAACACAATCTTTTGTTAATGCACTAGAAGTAGATGCAGGTACATTAGATGACTTGAACAGTACTTCTTTCTTAAGAAGTGATGCTAACGATACTCACAGTGGTACAATTACACCTAACGCAGATAATTCAATTGACTTAGGTAGTGGTTCATTAAGATATAATGAAGTTTACGCAGTTACTTTCCAAGGAACGGCAACTTCGGCAAAATATGCGGATTTGGCTGAGAAATATGAAAGTAATGAAGAACTAGAACCAGGTGATGTTGTATGCTTTGGAGGAGATAGTGAAATATGTGCATGTGGTGTAGAATTAGACCACAAAGTTGCAGGCGTTATCAGTACTGACCCAGCATACATGATGAACAGCGAAGGAGAAGGTTACTATGTTGCACTTACAGGAAGAGTTCCATGTAAGGTTACAGGTCCAATTGAAAAAGGTGACTTAATGGTTAGTTCAAGTATCAAAGGACATGCTAAAGCAGATAATAATGCAGGCCCAGGTAGAATAATTGGTAAAGCAGTTGGTTCTAATGAGGAAGGCGAAGGTGTTATTGAAGTATTAGTTAATATGATGTAAACTAAAGAAATGTAAAAAAGCACCCATTAAGGGTGCTTTTTTTTGACATGTTAAACTAAAAACTGATTTGCTACTTTATCGAAACGTCCTGCTTTCATCATGTTATCAAAATCTTTAAAAGATTTTTTTAACCTTTTTTTAACCTTTTGCATTATTAGGTTTAAGTTCCTTTATTATATCCCACATCATAATCCATCCATATACTGAAAATGGTATGAGTGCGACTGCCATTAAGGCAAATAAATTTTCCATTAACTAATTTTTGTAGTTAAAGATTCTAATTTACAAGTTCCTAGCGGCGTGTTTCTTTTATTTTTAGGATTGTATGAAAGGAATTGAATAGTTGAATTTTCTCTTATTCTAGTTCCTTGTGGATACAGCCTAAGCATCTCATCAAAGTTTATTTGTGCCACAAAATCTGTGACCGGACACATTTTTAGTTGTCCTTCTAACTCTTTGTTCCATTTAGTTTTTAGTATTAATTTTCCAGTAGTAGTTACACCCATGTCTTTGACGTGACTAATACTTATGTGGTTTGAAGCCAATGCTGTTCCGCTGTTTAAGAGCAAGACTAACATGGCTACTATTCCTAGTGGTTTCACCATAATTTTCTCCTGTTATGTGATGTAAATGATTGCTACAAACATTGTTATTGTATCAGCCCTATTGGGGTCAACAAAAATGTTCTTCAACGTTATGTTACAATCATGTTACAAAGTTATTTATCAAACTAATTTATAAGATTGGTATTCTGTACCAGACTTTTTGGTAACTTTTGGATAAATATGCTTGTAGAGTACAGAGTAACGAACACTAGATACAATACATAAAAACAAATAAACAGAGTGTGCAGTACAGATGAGTGAGATTTTCAAAATGATAGCGGAAGTCGGTTTCCCAATCGCCGGAGCATTGGTGATGGGATACTTTATATTTCTGACTATCAAACAAATGCTTGCCGGAGTGGTAGGCCAAATTCAGACCCTTACTAAATTTTGTGAAATGTTGGAAGACAGAGCACGAGTTATGAGTAACGAAATGATTAAAATTGACTTATTAGTAAGTTCTGCACTTGAATTAAGACCTGATATTGAACGTATAGCCCGAGCAGAAAACTTTATTGAGGACGGTAGTATAGACGCAAGGAGAGACTAATGGACATTGCAGGATTAATATCTCAGTATGGATTTCCAGTTGTAGCATGTGTTGGCTTAGGTTACTTCATATACTATGTGTGGGATTATGTAAACAAACATGTAAAACCACAACTTGGTAAGATGCATATGGCACTTGTCAGAGTGATTGACCAAACTAGAATGTTGGATCAAGACATGATAAGACTACAACAAAAAGTCAATGTAGTTTTAGAATATAATGCTCGTAAAAAAATAATAGAAGAGCATGAAGAGGATGAAGCAGTTGAAGAACTAGCAGAACTCAAGGAGAAAATTAAAGATGTATAAAATCACAGGAACACATTTAGGAATTTTTGTGATGGTATTGTTCTTTGCAAGTCAAACAGTTCTTGCAGACCAATTAAAACATAAATTTAAAAATCCTAGTTTCAGTGGTATAGGTACTGGCGCACATTATCTTACAATTGAAAATCAGGAAAAGAGTAGAAAAGACAAGATTAGGGACGATATAGAAGCGGCTATAAGAGCGGCTGATAGAGCAGATTCAAACAGCACAATTAATAAATTTATTAGAAATTTAGAGAGTAGAATTTATTCACAAATTTCTAAGGGATTAGTTGATAGTATGTTTTGTAATCCTGCAGAAGTTCCAACTTGTACAAACTCTACCGAAGGAGCATTTTCGATTGAAGATAACAATGTTTCCTATCAAATTATTACAATAGACGGCGTTCAATATATTCAATTGACCATTGTAGATGTAGATGGAACAGTTACAGAAATAGAAATTCCTATCGGTATAGGAACATTGGGCGGATAAAAATTGAAAGTAGGATTAATAGCAATATTAGGTGCTTTGTTCATTAGTGGATGTGCTAGTGTAAGCATTCCTGGTGACAAAGTTTGCAATAGTTCTTTAATGGAATGTATTGAAGAACCTAAATTTGTAGAATTACCCACATATAAAAAATTAAGAAACTTACCACCGGCAGAAGTTATGCCTGTGGTTGCAGTTTATAAATTTGACGACTTAACTGGACAACGATTAAGTTCAGACGGAGTTGCAAGTTTTAGCACCGCTGTTACACAAGGTGCAAAAGATTTATTGATAGATTCACTCAAAGCCGCAGGTGCTAAGGACGATCCTAAAGGCACATGGTTTAGAGTTGTAGAAAGAGGTTTTGGACTTGATAACCTTGTTAGGGAACGTCAGATTGTTCGTAGTACTCGAGAACAATTTGCAACGGATGAGGCCCCAGCAGAGGGAGTCCAACCATTATTATTCGCAGGTATGATATTAGAAGGTGGTATAATTGGTTACGACACTAA
>JACLAC010012860.1_pt1 | contig 64245 bp, 54 predicted proteins | sample 8027881 | NCBI WGS metagenome assembly JACLAC01 (sample SAMN15725517, study PRJNA655200) | protist metagenome | isolation source: fluorescence activated cell sorting (FACS) single amplified genomes of... | place: Spain: Blaines Bay Microbial Observatory, Mediterranean Sea | collected 2016-01-19
AACAAAAACTATCTTCTGTCCATCCGGAGAAAACGAAGGAAACCCATCATCGACTTCATTATTCGTCAACTGGATTTTATTTTGACCATCGACGGAAACAGTAAAGATCTCTAGGTCAGGTTCCTGTTCTTGCGTCCGAGTTGTTTGTTCTACAGCCTCGAAGATGATGGTTTGGCCGTCTGGAGAAAAAGAGGGAGATCGTTCTACAGCCAAGTTATTGGTTAACCGCCGTCGATTTTGTCCGTTAAGATCCATGATCGAGATTGTAGCATTACTGGGTGTTGATCCACTTAGCTGTACGGTCAGTCTTGCTTGGCTCGATACTTTTCGTTCAGTAACAAAAGCAATTTGTTGACCATTAGGAGAAAAAACCGGCATGTATTCATTAATCTGTGGCGTTTGTGTTAGTTGAGTAATTTGTCCAGAAACTATGTCCAGTAAGAACAATTCAGCGTTCTTAAGCCGGTAAGAGGAAAAAATAATCTGCTTGCCATCAGGCGAAACAGCAGAACTGTAATCGTCAGCGTTCTCCGAACTAATTTTTGGTGCAGTGGGCAAAATTGTTCCATCCGAAGAAAACACCTGGTGTTCTTCAACAACATTAGTTATTGGTGGGTTTTCAGTTGGTAGGCGATTGATACTAAAGGACGTACCAGTGTACGTAGCAATTGTTTGTCGTTGTCGCTCGTTACAATTATCGAGAATGGATCGAAAATAGCCAGCGGCTGTTGGTTGGCGGTTATTTTGCCAATGAAGTTGACCCAACTGGAACTGAATATCGGTCTCCTGATTAGTAGAAAAGGTTTCGGGTTTGCCCTCCCTTACTAACTCTAGAGCTAATTCAAGGTGGTGGATAGAGTCATTGAGCTGAACTAAATGCTCGTAAGCTTGAGCAAGCATCAGATGGGCCTGAAGTAGAACATCTGGTTGCTTAATAGTGTTAATGGAAATAGACAAATGATCGACAGCAAGCTGATATTGCTCTGACCGGATCAATTTTTTGCCAGTTTGTATCGCTAATCGTTCAGATGACTTTGCTTGGTAACGGCACTGAATAAAAACAAAACTAGGGAGAAAGGATATTAAAAGTAGGAAGAACCCGATTGAATCAATCGATTTTGTTCTAATCATGAACTGATTAGCGGTGTTGACCTTCGGTAATTATTGTTTTTTTATTGATGGGTATATTGTTGTAACGATGAACCTGACCATTAGGCCAAGTTACTTCAACCCAACTGATGCTGGTATCATCCCCTAAGCCAAAAGAGGCAATCAAGCTGTTAAAAGACAAATAACTGGATCCTGCCTGAATTTCTTTCAATTGCAAACGTCCGTTAGAACCAGATTGAACTCTGACTTTGGCTCCAATTGCACTTCGATTGGAAGAAGTACCAATTAGTTTAATCTGCAACCAATTGTGTCGATTTCCGATCTCGTTGCGCATTAAAAAAGGACGGCCGTCGTTATTACAAACAAGTATATCAATGTCACCGTCATTATCGTAGTCGCCAAAGCCCGCGCCACGACCTACCTGCAACGGCAGCTGCGGTAAATAATGACTGATTTCGTTAAAAAGGCGATTGCCAACATTCTCGAATAGTTGATCTTGTTGAGCGATCAAAATCTCGGGCCGACTTAACTCCTGAAATGTACTACCGTTAGCAACAAAAATATCGAGATCACCGTCATTATCAAAATCAAACAAGTCTGTTCCCCAACCAATGTATTTAACGCTTTCTTCTGCTAAGGAAGCACCATAAGATTCGTCTACCAATCGAATCGGGATTTCAGAGTCAGTTATCTCTGACTCAATCAGTGAGCCATCATCTTTTACAAGATTGTTATAAAGAGCATTTTCCTCATCAATCCAATGACTAATGAACAGATCGAGGTCGTTATCGTTATCGTAATCACCAGCAGCCAATCCCATGGAACCACGAAAGTCTGCAGCCCATGATTCTTCGCTAACATCACCAAAGGTGCCGTCTCCATTATTTTGATAAAGAAAGTTTGCTGAAGTATCGTTGGCAATATAGAGGTCTAAATCATTATCCAAGTCAAAATCAGTAAAGATAGCTTGTAAACTACGACCTCCTTTTGCGTACACCCCGAGTTTAGATGTGACATCAAGGAAAGTTCCGTCGCCATTATTCCGGTACATAACGTTATTCTGAGGCTCAAAAACATGAGGATTCAAAGCGCTTGGAATTGGCTGACCAGCTCGTTTTGAATCCTTCTGCATTTGGTCAAGTGATTGTAAATCATAGACCACATAGTTAGGAACATATAGGTCTAAAAAACCGTCTTGGTCATAGTCCCCAAAGGCGGCACCTGTTCCCCATCGATCATCGCCAACACCAGCCTGGTTCGTAACATCAGTGAAAGTACCGTCTCCATTGTTTCGATAAAGTACATTAGGACCATAGTTAGTCACATACAAATCGATATCACCATCATTGTCATAATCGCCACCTACACAACCAATGCCAAAACCCTGATGGCCAACACCAGCTTGTTTCGTAACATCAGTGAAAGTACCATCCCCATTGTTTCGGTACATAAAGTTTCCAGGCGAATCAGAGGTGATTTCGTTTTGGAGAGGACCGGGCAAATTGACTAAATAAAAATCTAGGTCGTGGTCATTATCATAATCAATCAATGCTACACCTGACCCCATATCTTCAACTAACAGAGATGATCGGGCACCTTGAGAGTACGTGAAGTCTATACCCGACGTGATTCCGACCTCCCGAAATAAAACTGGCTGAGACCAGACAAACGGAGACAGAACTATAATCGCACATAAAAAACCTACAGCCAATTTGCTTAAAAAAAAACCTGATTTTATCAGTTGAAGGAACACGAGGGAATAGAAGACAATTTCGTTCTGTTTAAGCTGGGGTGGCTTTTGGATTTCTATAAGCCGGCTTGGCTAATTTAGGTATCTGCTTACCAAAGCGCTCGTTGGTGAAGTCAATAGCGCGAATCTGCCACTTTCCTTTTTGATTCTGAAATGCAGCAATTAAATCACCATTTTGATTTCCCCACTTGTATTTACCATAAACGATTGCATTTCTAGCACGGGAGTCAATTTCCAAGCGGGAGACTTGGACTGACATTTCACCAGCATGTAATTTAAAAATACCAACCCATCCGTTTTTGACAGCTTTCCATCCTTCGTTTTTCTCAAATGCACCTGCCCAAAAAGTCCAAGCGGAGAAAACTTCTGTATCCTCACTTTTGACCCAATGCACCATAATATCATCTAATTCCTTTTTACTGATTGCCTCATTTTGGTTAGCTAGGACTTCATTAATGGACTGGTCTTCAGCGGCAAAGTCTATTTCAACTGAGGCCACAGTCGGTTCGTCCTGTGCAGCAGTAGTTAACTTTGGCTTAGTTACTGGATCTTCACTATTTCCACAGGCGACTAGAAAACCGACAAAAATCAGAGAGAATCTAAAAAGGCCATTTCTCTTTTCCATTTAAACTCCTTGTATCAACAGACAAACAAAGGGTTGGCTCACAAATTGACATCGCACAAATACATTTACAAGTATCAAACTTATCTATAGTCAGCAACTATATTATGCGCGAAGACATGCAAATCGACAAGAAAATTATTCCTGATCAATAATCTACCGCTAGATTCTCCGTCGAATGCGGGTTGCATATCTATCGAACTGTGATAGAATAAACGAAAATTGGTTGTTGAATCATCAGAACTGTGTCAATATCGAAATACCATTCTCATCTACTAGTTGTTCTGCTTGTCTTGTTAGTGTCCACATGGAGTTGTCAGCCACCATCAGAACAGCACTTGATCAACCTAAATATTGAAAATGGGCTACCCATAGTCCGGCGGCATCTTCCCATCCGTATCTCACTGGACCAATTGAAATCTATTAGTCCTGATTTCACATTTTCAGCTTTTGCTTTGGCTATGGGGGACCCAACCGATCGACAAAATCCACCCAAACGCATTCCTTACCAAGCGGATGATCTTAATTACGATGGTGAAAAGGATGAACTAGTTTTCTTGCTTGATTTTCAAGCAAATCAAGCTCAGACTGCTGTTATTCAATATGCTCCTGGTCAAGCGCCGAAAGAAGACGGAGACCCTATTGCTATTGAACTTATTTTTCAACGTAAATCACAAGCTGGAATCTTTCCCAGCCTAGCTGTTCCAGTTGCTTTAGAATCAAATCTAAGTTTGTTTTTATTGCAAACAAACGGTGCTATCTCCGCTTTTGTCAAGGATGAGAGCAGCTTGCATTTGCAGCAAGTCGCTCAGAACAAGACTATTTCAGAATTAGAGGGGTTAATCCAAGTCAGTGAAAGTCAAGAGCGAGATCGGTTTGGGGTGGGTGGTTTTGCTATTTGGGATAATCAAGAGAGAAAATTCATATCGATCCGTAGTGATAGTGATTATGTTAGAGTCCCAGTGAGTGGAGGCTTAAGAGCAACTACGGAGAGGATTTGGCCAAAATTGATAGTTGATAAACAAACAACTGTTTCTGTTCTGCATCGATCTACTGTTTACGCTGATAATGCGATACTCCAACAGCAGGTTCTTATTGACGACCTGAATAATCGTTTATCTGTGGTTGTGGGTTTGACAGAAGGTGAAGTAATAGAAAAAAGTTTACTAAAATGGGAAGATAGATCAGTGTCTGCTATTGTTCTACCTCTTTCAAATGTGTCAGCTACAGAGGACTCGACTCTTCTGTTCGATTCAAAGGCTGAATGGAAAACATATCTTTTCCATTCAGCCGACCAGCCTATACAGTCGATGGAAGAATTAGAAAAAATTGCCAAACTTCTAGTAGCTTCTCTTAATTCACCGCCGGGCTTGACATTATCCTTGCCAAAAAAAAATAAAAAAGAAAATAAGTTACCTCCTAATTCTAAAACCAAAATAAATGATTCAGAAAATGAAGAAAATAAAACAAAGTAAGCTAAGTCCAAACGATCGCGATTTTTACGATGAAAATGGATATCTTGTAAAAAAAGGATTGATCAATGCCGAACAGTTGAACCAAGTCGAGGTTGAAATCGAAGGGCTGCATCAGCGGATGTCCAACCAAATTCCTGATGGAGTGGGTATTTCCTGGGAAGAGCATGTACACGGAGAACCTAACAAACCGAAATATATTCGCCAACTTATGAATAGCGAAGTTGTTAGTGAGGGACTTAATGAAATTTTGAGATCTAATGAAGTCTTAGGTGTAGTTGAATCTTTGATAGGACCAAACATCTCACTTTTTCACAGCAAGTTACTGATGAAAGCAGCGAAGCATGGTACAATTACACCTTGGCATCAGGACTACTCCTACTGGAGAAACCCGGATAATCAGCCCCTCATGATTAATTGTATGTTGTCAATAGATGAAGCCAATTCAGAAAACGGATGTATTCGCTTTGTTCCTGGTAGTCATAAGGGTGAGTTGTTGGTACATGATCAAGCTCAAACTTCGTTTGGGCTATTTCTTCCTGGATTTTTTGAAGCTAGAGATGATGCAGTAGTTGTGGAAACAGAGCCGGGAGATTGCGTGTTCTTTGGACCATTGATCATACACGGTTCATCTGCAAATCAATCAGTCAATCACCGCCGGGCAAATACGTTTGCTTACAACGTAACAGAAAATGGAATGCAGCGCCCCCGGGAAGTGTTAAGAACGAAATTTGATACAGTTAAAGAGCTCAAGGGGTGATTACGATATAACATGTTGAATGTGAGGTGTTTTAGATGTTTTTATTAAATCGTCTGGGATTTAAGTTTTCTTTGTTTTTTTTGATTTTTATATCGGTTTTTTGCGGAATTGTGCCGCTTACGCAAGCCAGCCAATTCAAGGTCGCATTACTTACGCCAGGCGCAATTAGTGATGCTGGCTGGAATGCTCTGGCATACGATGGGCTCAAAGCAATTGAAAAAGAATTGGCAGCAAAAGTTAGCCATGTTGAGAGTAAGACGCCAGCCCAGTGGGAAGAGCATTTTCGTTTTTTTGCTAGTAACGGTTATGACCTTATTTTCGGGCATGGTTTTGAATATCAGGATGCGGCTAAAACTGTTGGCGGAGAGTTTTCAGATACCATTTTTATTACTACTTCTGGTAACACGGTAGAAAAAAACGTGGCCTCGGTCGTTTTTGAATTGGAAGAAGCTACCTATTTGTTGGGAATAATTGCTGCTTCAATGTCCAAAACTGGGAAAATTGGCGCGATAGGTGGTATGAATATCCCACCTATAAACAGTACATTTCATGCTTTCATCCAAGGTGCCAAGTCAGTAAACTCGAAAATTCAGATTTCTAAATCTTATGTAGGTAATTGGGAAGATGTTGGAAAGGCTAAAGAGTTGGCTTTGTCACAAATTGCTGAGGGCGTAGATTTAATTTTTCATAATGCAGACGCCGCTGGTGTTGGTGTATTTGAAGCCGTTTCCAACAGTCGAAAAGAAGGTAAATCGGTCTTTGCTTTTGGTTCAAATCGGAACCAAAACGATGTCGCGCCAGATGCAGTTCTAGCTAGTGCGGTGATCGATACCTCAGCTTTCGTCCGTATTGCTAAGATCGTCAAAGAAGGAAAATTTGAAGCTAAAGTAATGATGACAGGTATGGCACAAAATGAAGCGATTAAACTAGTTTACAATCCTAACTTAAAATCATATGTGCCAAAATCCGTACAAGAGAATGTCGAAAAAGTCAGGCAGCAAATAATTGATGGTAGTTTCAAAGCTCCACGGCCTCAATTTCTGGAAAATTAACCACTAATCGATCGTTGAGACGAGAGAGGTTTAACTTGCAATGAGTTTGAAGAATAATTTGCGATGGTATTTTCCCATTTTATCCATTTTCCTATTATGCTTCCTAGTCGAGACAGCCAGAGGGATTGAATCAGATCCTATTGTGGCTGATACTTTATCAGTTGAATTACCCTCTGTTCAAGCGCTGAAATTGACCCCAAGCAAGCTTTCTTTGAAAAATGCCAGTGATGTTCGGCGTATCTTAATTTCTGCTCTGACTCAGTCAGGAGAATGGATAGATGTGACGAGCCAAGCCAAATTATCTAATGTAGGCCCCGAAGTTAGTATAGGCCAGCAGAATTCGATTCATCCTGCAGAAAAGGGGTCAGGGCAGGTCACAGTTGTTTATGCTGACCTAACCTCCAAACTCCCGGTTACAGTAGAAAGCATGGAGCAGCAACCAGTTAGTTTTGTTCGTCAAGTAGCGCCCACACTCAGTCGCTTAGGTTGTAATTCTGGTACTTGTCACGGTGCGGCCAAAGGTAAAAACGGTTTTAAACTCTCATTACGTGGGTATGACCTAGACTTTGATTATCAAGCATTGGTTAAAGACTTGTCCGGTCGACGATTCAATCGGACAGTACCAGAAAAGAGCTTGATGCTCCTAAAACCGACACAAGGTGTACCACACGAGGGCGGATTTGTACTCGACCCAAAATCAAAGCACTACCAGTTATTGATAAAATGGATCGAAGAAGGGGTCAAGTCTGACGTATCGAAAAAAAATAAAGTAGAAACACTAGAAGTCATACCTGAGCAAGCTACCATTCAGTTCCCTGGTATGAAGCAGCAAGTTCTAGTTATCGCTCACTATGATGATGGATCCTCAAGGGACGTTACTGACATGGCTATTTATTCATCTAGCCTGCAAGACGTTGTAGCAGTATCCAAAAAAGGGTTGGTTACTGCTGCTCGTCGTGGTGAAGCCTCTGTGTTGGTACGTTATGAAGGTCTATACGAAACCAGCCAGATCACAGTTATGGGAGATCGATCTGATTTCCGTTGGGTAGAAACTGACACCTATAACTACATTGACGAAGCGGTTTATGAGAAGCTCAAACAGTTTAAAATATTACCGGCACCTATTTCGACTGATACAGAGTTTGTCCGTCGAATTTATCTAGATTTGACAGGTCTACCACCAACACCTAATCAAGTTCGAACATTTTTTAATGACCAAAATCCTTCTCACAAAAAACGTAGTTTACTAATTGACCAACTGCTAGATAGTCCCGAGTTTGTCGATCATTGGACCCATAAGTGGGCAGATTTATTGCAGTGTAACCGGAAGTTCTTGGGCGATCGAGGTGTTTGGCTGTTTCGTAACTGGATCCGCAATGCTGTAAAAACAAACAAACCTTATGATCAAATGGTGAAAGATTTGCTGTTAGCTAGCGGTAGTACCTATAAAAATCCTGCCGCAAATTATTATCGGGTATCGAGTGGGCCGGTTAAAGAAGGAAATCGAAATATTGGATTAGAAGTCAAAACTGATGCTGCGACTGAAAGTGCAACACAGTTGTTCCTAGGCGTACGATTTTCCTGTAATAAGTGCCACGATCACCCTTTTGAAAAATGGACACAGAATCAGTATTACGAATTTTCGTCATTTTTCAGTGAAGTTGGTGTAAAGAGAGGGAGATTGCCAGACGAGCAGATCATCTATACTAAATACAAGCCAGTTGGGGGTGTTGAGCACCCAAAGACTGGACAAATTGTAAAGGCTAACGTGCCTTTTGGTCAATTAGACCCACTAAAATCAGACCCACGTTTGGCTTTGGTTAACTGGTTAACTGCCAAAGATAATCCATTGTTTGCACGGTCCATGGCAAACAGAATGTGGAGTTATTTTTTAGGACGCGGAATTATCGAACCTGTGGATGATATTCGCTCTAGTAACCCGCCAAGTAATCCAAAACTACTAGACTTATTGACGAAAGATTTTATTGATCATCAATTTGATTTGAAACACCTGATGCGAACCATTGTTCATTCGCGTGTCTATCAGCATAGCATAGATACTAATAGTTGGAACGAAACCGATACTGTAAACTTTTCTCGGTCCATCCCCCGGCGGCTAACAGCAGAACAACTCCTCGACTCTATCATGGCTGCTACGGGTAGCCGTACTAGTTTTGGTGATATGCCATCTGGAATCAGAACTACACAGTTACCAGACAGTAATTTAGACGATCATGGTTTTCTAAAACTATTTGGACGGCCAGAACGTGAATCAGTTTGTGAATGTGAGAGAGTCAGTGAAGTGAGTCTCTCACATGCCTTGACACTAATCAACGGTCCGACTATAGCTGAAGCAATCAGGGATAAGAAAGGCCGAATTGCGCAATTAACAGAAAAAGACATTGAAGATTCAGATTTAATCGAAGAAATATATTTGGCTACTTTGTCTCGTTTGCCAGATACCAGTGAAAAAACTAGTGCATTAGACTATATTAGCTCCGCTCAAAATAAAATTGAAGGAGCTCAAGATTTAATGTGGGCATTGATTAATAGTCCTGCATTTTTGTTTAATCACTAACTTCAAGGAGGATGCGGACATGTTATCTATTCCAGGAAAACAGAGTCGTTTGTGTGACGGTTTAAGTAGACGAGAATTTATTAGGGTCGGTGGTTCAGCAATGCTTGGTATTAGCTTACCACAAATTTTGGCCTTAGAAGCTAAAGCGAGTAATAATGTTGATTTGACTAAATCTAGAAACGGGTTTAGTCGAGCCAAGTCAGTCATCTTAATTTTTCTTCAGGGTGGCCCCAGCCATATTGACATTTGGGATCCAAAGCCAGAAGCACCATCTAATGTTCGAGGTGAATTTAAGCCAATAAAAACTAAAGTTCCCGGGATTTGGCTGTCAGAGACTATGCCCAAGCTCGCTCAGCAAATGGATAAGGCTACGCTAATTCGGTCAGTTAGTTATACCCCAGTTGGTCTATTCAACCATACTGCTGCTATGTATCAAATGCTGACAGGTGAGACACCCGACAAAGTAGCCCCATCAGGACAATTGGATCCGCCTACACCTGCAGATCATCCAAACGTTGCTTCGCATGTTTCTAAGCTGAAACCACTCGAGCAGCCAATGCTATCTGCAGTTCAATTACCTCGACCACTACAAGAAAGTAATATAATTGGTAAAGGAGGAACAGCTGGTTTCCTTGGTCGAGCTTATGACCCATACTACCTTTTTCAAGATCCGAACGGACAGATCAAGTTTGACGAGCTTGAACTTAGAGAAGAAATTCCAGCTCCAAGACTTCAACGCAGAGCTAGCTTATTGAAAACTATCAACGAAAGCATGCCCGAATTGGAACAAGCAGCAAGTGACTATGCCTTGAACGAATATTACGCTAAAGCTTACGACTTAATTTTATCCCAGAGGGCTAGAAATGCGTTTGATTTACGCCAAGAAACCGATCAGGTGCGAGATAAATATGGACGGAATACCTTTGGGCAGAGCGTTTTGCTGGCACGCCGATTGATTGAGTCAGGTACTCGATTTGTACAGGTCAACTGGCCATCGGTAGCTAACGGTAATCCACTAACAACGGCTTGGGATACGCATGCGGCTAATTTCGGCCCCCTAAAAGACTTGCACTGTCCCAAATTAGATAGTGCTCTATCTTCCCTGTTAGAAGAATTAGACGAACGTGGATTACTAGACGAAACTCTTGTTTTAGCGATTGGTGAGTTCGGTCGCTCACCTCGTTTAGGAGTCAGTACTTCTGGTAACAGTAATGCTCCCGATGGTAGAGACCATTGGCCATACTGTTATACTGGCCTGATGGCTGGTGCAGGTATTGGCCGAGGTCAAGTCTATGGCAAGTCGGATGCTACTGGGTCTACGCCCTTGGAAAAACCGGTCCATCCTAAGGAGATTTTAGCTACAGTTTATCACGCCCTTGGTATTGATCCAATGACTACAGTCTTCAATCACTTGGACCAACCCCGTGAGTTGGTTCAAGCAGAACCAGTTTATAAATTATTTGGTTGATTACCTTGAATTTCGCAAATATCGATATGGTACATGCTAACCGGTAGTTGGCTCCAGATTTTGGCAAACAGTAGGTACAGTTTGTCATCAAACAGAACTGTGATTTTTCCTGTTCCGTTTCCTTGGCACTATTTTCGGCTTGGTTGTTTTCTATTTATCCTTGGTTTGTCTACAACTAGAATAAGTGCACAAGAAAGTCCTCAATTAATCTCAGTTCTGCCTCTGGCTGGTCAGAGAGACACGGAAATTGTTATTCGATTGTCAGGCAAATTTCTGCGAGATGTAACTCAAATTTTGACTAGCTCAGAACAGATCGTAGCTACCATTGAGAAAGTCAAGAGGAATCCTACAGTCTCATTTAGTGGCCAAGGTTTGGTGGCAGAGATTCCAAATCAGGACGAATTAACAGTAAACTTATTAATTGATGCTAACTCTCCTGTTGGCACCCATACGCTAAGAGTTGTAACACCAAGTGGTGTCTCAAACGCTCTTCAGTTTATTGTTAGCGACCTACCGGAGTTCACAGAAATAGAACCTAATCCTGAAATAGACTCAGCTAATTCAATTAGCTTGCCAGCTACGATTAACGGAACAATCGAGGTTCCTGGTGATGTTGACTCCTTCAAATTTTGGGCAAAAAAAGACCAACACCTAATTTTTGATTTGTCAGCTATAAGTATCGGTTCGAAATTAGATTCGATCTTAACCATCTACAGTGAAAAAGGCGAAGTTTTAGGCCAAAATGATACCAGTACTAGCCTCGATGCAAATATTGAGTTTAAAATTGTAGCCGACGGTAATTATGTCTTGCAGGTGAAAGACCTACGTTATAGAGGTGGGAGACAGTTCTTTTACCGCTTAAGCATAGGTGAATTACCTCGAGTAGATGCGATTTTCCCACTAGGAGGGAAAGCAGGTTCCGAAAATACGATTGCCTTAACTGGTCGTAACCTGAAAGGTGTGAATTCGATGCAGTTGTCGATTTCACCTTCTGCTCCAATCGGCATCCAACAGTTCCGAGTTACGACATCTGACGATTTGTCAAGTAATGAATTTCCTTTTTCGATTAATACTTACAACGAAATTCTTGAAACAGAGCCGAATAATGTATCAGCCACAAGTAATTCTCTTCTACCGTCGCAAATAGTAAATGGCTTAATTGATCCAGCCAAGGATCTGGACTATTACAAAATTGAAGTTAAATCTAAGGAACGCCTATTAATTGAACTCACTGCAGATCGCCTCAATTCACAATTAGATGCGGTTGTACAAATTTTTGATCCTAGAGGTGATTTAGTTGTTGACAATGACGATGCTATTGGGTCTGATGCCATAATTGATCACGTATTCTCAACAAGTGGTGAATACGTGATTGAGATACGGGACATTAATGGACGTGGAGGTAAAACCTATGGTTATCGACTACAAGCTAGGCCTTTAACCCCTGACTTCCTTGTTAGTGTAGATACTGATACACTAAGAGTTAATCGTCGTAGTTGTACCATATTACCAGTGAGTTTGATGCGGATTGATGGTTTCGATCAGGCTGTACAACTATCGGTTTTAAATTTGCCTCCTGGAATTACGGCTAGCAAAATTATCATTGAGCCAAGTCAAAACAGGGCTTTATTGTCATTATCAGCTGATAAGACAGCTGAGCTAAACTGGACTACGGTTATCCTGTCGGCGACTAGTAATTTAGCCGGCGATCGTATGGTGAGAAAATCTAGGCCGATTTACTTAACGGTAATCGACACGGCTCCATTTCGCTTAACATTGGCAGAGTTAAGTGTTAATCTGCTCCAAACTAAATCAGCTAACCTTCATCTGAAACTAGAGCGACAATCGAATTTTACTGGACCGGTTAAATTATCTGTGATTGGTCTACCAGCCAACGTGATCTCATCTGATCCGACTATTACTTCTGGACACAATCAGGCGGTGATTTCATTGAGAGGTATCAACTTCGTTGCACGAGAATTATTTCCGGTAGTACCTGCAAAAGGTCGGTATACTATATCGGTCAGTGGAAGTACGACCATCGATAATCAACCCGTCACCCAATCTTCTACTGTTATTGTACTAGCCATAGATGAGGCGCCATTCACGCTTACAGCTACACCTGTCATTCAAAGTTTCGTGTTACCAATCAAAGATGAAAGTCAACCTGAACAAATAGAAGGACTTGAAGAAGTTGAGCAAATTACGACACAAACAGAACCGGTTGGGACTGCTATTATCGAGATTAGTGCTACTCGTCAAGGTAACTTTACTGGTACCATAGATCTGTCTCCGGTAAATTTTCCTGATGGATTAAGCGTCTCAAACGTCGATATTCAAGACCAAGAGGATAAAGCATCGTTAACTTTTTCTGCTTACTCACAATTAGAAACAAAAACTTATAAGGTGAAAATATCCGGTCATGCGATGGTTAATGGTCAACCTTTCATTCAAGAATCACCTGAAATTACCATCAAAATTATTCGATAAATATACTTAAATTGTAGAGGTTAAACTATGTTGCAAAAATCTAGAGTTGGATTGGCACAAACAGGAGATCGAAAAGAGAATGTACGTCAATCTTTAGAGTTGGTGAAAGAAAACCTGATACCAAAGCTTGCCGACCAAGTTTTGTTAAAACCCAATTTCCTTTCCAGTACAAACCAGTTGGCCTCAACTCATCCTGACGCCATCCGAGGAGTCATAGATTTTTTGCTCTCAACTGACACACCACCCAAAGAGATTTTGATCGCTGAAGGAGCAAATGAGGCTTTTTCTGGTGAGGCTTACGATAATTTTGGATACACTAAGTTGCTTGAGGAATATGATGTGCCAATTCACCTTATCGACTTACACCAAGAGAATAGTTGGCAGAAAGAGGTTATTTATTTAGCTGACTGGCAAACCTATCAGGTTAGGATGCCTAAAATAGTATTGGATTGTCCCTGCACCATTTCTGTGGCAGTTGCCAAAACGCATGATGTTGATGTAGTGACATTAGCACTAAAAAACATGATTATGGGAACATTACACAAAGATGATCGTGTTAAGATGCATGGTTACCCTACCCACGGTGAGCGGAAACGACCCAGAGAAGCACAGATCCTAAATATGAATTTAACTCGGATTGCACACCATCTTTCGCCGCATATAGGTGTCGTAGATGGCACAATTGGTTTACAAGGAGATGGGCCAGGTGGGACGGACACAGTTGATCTCGACATCGCAGTTTCGGGGGCAGACGTCTTTGCAACTGATGCGGTTGTGACTAAAGCCATGGGATTTAATCCCTGGGATATTGGGTTGTTTCAGTATGCTACCGACATTGGTCTTGGGATCGCTGACTTAGAACGAATTGAGGTTGTCGGTAAGCCAATAGATGACGTTGCTATACCGTTTAAGCCCCACCAGTGGATTGAACAACAATATCAATGGCAAGACCCTGAAGCTCTTCATCATATTCGTCTTTAAAATTTCAGGATATACCTAGCGGAGAATCAAATGAAAAAAAAACAACTCATCTTTCACATTTTGGGCTGGATTTTATCACTGGGGGTTGGGTTTCCTTTGTTGAGCTATTCTGCGAACGTCTTGGTTGTCAAAGGAGAAATCCAAAATCAGGACAACCAAATCTCTCTTAAAGATTTACAAATCACAATAGCCAACAAGAAACGAAAAATCAGCCAGAGAGGTTTGGTGGACGGCCAGTTTTTTCAAGCTACCTTCTTGGATTTCACAGGTAGCGTGGCCGAAGTTGGAGAAACATTCGAAGTTAATGCCAAATTAGCTTCTGGAGAATCTGTTAGCAATGTAAGCCATATTTTGACCGAAGGTGATATTATAGCGGCGGTTGCTGAAATCAACTTGACAATTTATCCTAAGCCAAAAATTAACGATATTGCACCAGCCAAAGGCGTAACTAAGGGCAACACACCAATCAAAATTACCGGGGCCAATTTTCGGGATGGAGCCTCATTGATAATTGGCGAAAATGTCACAGTGGCAACTACAATCAATAGTGAAAATGAAATAACCGCACTAACTCCAGTAGGTGTGGTTGGGCCAATGGATCTAACGGTTACCAATAGTGATGGTCGATCAGACACATTATCTCAAGCATTCACGTACATTCGGTTACCGCCAACAATTTTGACAGTTACACCCTTGGCTGCGGATATCGCTGGTGGTGAGATCATAACTATTACAGGCGAAAACTTCGATAGCCAAGCCACAATTCAATTTGGCGAACAAGCGGGAATTGAGCCTGTAATTGAAAAAGAAAAAGTTACAGTTACAGCCCCTAAATCTAACATAGTGGGTGATGTGACACTAATAGTGATTAACCCTGATGGGCAGAGAGTTGAGACCAATTTCTCATATGTTGAGGTTTTTCCTTGGGATGTCAACGGAAATGGTACGGTAGACATTTTTGATCTGGTCACGGTAGCATCGGAATTTGGGCAAACAGAAGCTGGATTATCCGGTGATGTAAATAGGGATGGTTCAGTTGATATCTTTGATTTGGTAGCGGTAGCATCCCACTTTGGTGAAACCGCTTCTACTATTTCTGCACCAACCATTCTTAGCGACCAAATTGACCAATTAAAATTAGCGTTAGTACAACTTGAATCATCGAAACATTCACTGGCTGCTCAATTGCTACGTCAGTGGATGACCGCTAACGGTCATTTGCCAAAAGAGAGTCAGCTACTGGCCAATTTCCCCAACCCTTTTAATCCGGAAACTTGGATTCCATATCAACTGACTAATTCGGCTAGTGTTGGTCTGATAATATACGATGTCAACGGACAAGTGGTTCGACAAATAGAGGTTGGACATCGGTTGATGGGATTGTATACCACGACCGATCAAGCCGTCTACTGGGATGGTCGGGACGATTTAGGAGAGATTGTTACTAGTGGAGTTTATTTTTATACATTGATAGCTGATGATTTTCACCAAACAAAAAAGATGATTTTATTAAAATAAATTGTGAAAATTATCTCATTACACACTCAATCTGCAACTAAATAATTGACTAAACACCCAAGGTCGGAAATGCTATTTTTGATTATTCAGATACTAAAGCCTTGCTTAGCTCGACGGTCTGTAGCTTGGATCTTCTTTCTTACAGTGTGTGCTTCAGTTTTATTGATAGTTAAAAATGGTATTTCTCAGGTAAATTCAGAAAGTACAGATTCTATGTATAAAGTGGTGCGAGTTTCAATAGCTCCTGTTATTGATGGTTATTTAGATGATCCAGCTTGGAAGAGGGCCAAGCTGGAAAGACTACAGTGGGACTGCGAAAAGAAACAAATATGGAATCAGAAAGATAACTTTGAAGGGTTGTTTGCCAGTGTTTGGCATAATGATGCTCTTTACTTAGCTGTTAGACTGCAAGATAACTACTTCACCACCAAGCAGAAGGACATTCTAAAACAAGATCGATTAGAATTCCATTTTGATTTCGACAAAATTGGAAAGAAAAACGAGAAAAGTCAATACTTAGTGGCTGTTGGCAGTGATGATATGAAACAAAATTCAACACTCAACACACTATTTTCTTGGAACAAGACTGCTAATAAATCTTTTGAATTTCGATTGAGTTTGAAGGCCAAGCCCAATAAAGGAGACCAAGCCTATTTTGCTATTTTTTATCACGATGTGGATGGAGATGCAGTTCAGCAAAAAGTCGGATGGTCCAGAAAGTCGGCTGATCAATTGGGGCAATTAACCTTCACTAAAACTATGAATATTAACGCCGCACACACACCGGTCCAATGGGGACGTATCAAAAGTTTATATTGATAGATCAAAAAATTGATATCTTCTGGTCGTAATATAAAATTAACCATAGCCTACGATGGTACCAACTATCATGGTTGGCAAATCCAGCCCAATCGACCTACTGTTCAAGCTAAAATTAATAATGCTATTACTAAAATAATTGGCCATCCTGTTTCGGTTATTGGGGCCGGCCGAACTGATAAGGGGGTTCATGCTACAGGGCAGGTCGCTAATTTTGTAAGTCATACTGATATGCCTACCGACATCATTCAACGTGCTATCAATGCGAACCTATCTGACGATATTGTTATTTCAGAAGTGTCGGAGGTCGAAGGTAGATTTCACGCTCGTTTCTCGGCCACCCGTAGGTGTTACCAATATACTATTCTGAACCGGCCTTATCCTTGTCCTTTTCAACGTAAGAATACCTTTTTCATTTCCAGGTATATATGCCTAGAACAGGCAGAGGCGATTTGTCAAACTTTGGTTGGCAGAAACAATTATGCTGCTTTCCAAAAAAAAGGGAGCGAAAGACTTAACCCAGTCTGTAATGTTTTTCAAGCCAATCTGACAAGAACGGATGATTTAGTAATCTTTACTATTCAGGCCGACGCTTTCTTGCGTGGTATGGTCAGGGCGATTATAGGTACCATCCTGAAAATCCTGCAACGCCAGAATGCTGCGAAAGAAATGGAACGAATTATTGCGAATCAAGACCGTTCAGTAGCTGGCACATCAGCTCCAGCTAAAGGTTTAACCTTAACTGCTGTCAAATATGAATAAAGGTCTGATTCTTCTTCCAACTTGATTCGTCAAAAAGTAGTGGTTGTGATAAAATCGTCTGAGTTTATGGAGGAAAGAATTGAAAATAGTTGGTCGGTTAGTCGATTCAGCTGAGAATGTAGAGCTGGAAATTAAAAATGGTCAGATTTATTCGATTGTTCCTCAACCCGCTACAAAACCGAGTCGTACTTGGATTTCTCGACCGCTCATAGATATTCAAATCAATGGTTTTGGGGGATACGATCTTAATGCTGAAAGTACCACTGCACATGATGTATCTCAGATGGTTGAATCAGTTCATGAGACGGGAACTGGTTATCTCTATCCGACAATTATTACAGGTGCTTCTCAACAAATGGCACAGGCGATTTCTGCGATCCATCAAGCCAGCCAAGATCAAAGTATTGGACGAGCAATTTTGGGTATTCATATCGAAGGCCCGTATATTTCTTCTATCGATGGTCCGCGAGGAGCTCACCCTAAACGACATGTACGAACTCCGAATTGGGATGAATTTCGACGTTGGCAAGACATAGCTCATGGAAAAATTAAGATCTGTACGCTAGCCCCAGAAGTTGAGGGTGCTTTACCTTTTATCGAAAAGCTAGTGGCTAGTGATGTGATTGTTGGGATTGGCCATACTAACGCTACGACAGAGCAGATTCAAAATGCCATTTCTGTCGGAGCTGAGTTATCAACTCATTTAGGTAATGCTGCTCATGCTCTGATTCGTCGGCATCCAAACTATATTTGGGATCAACTTGCTGAAGACAGTCTCTTTGCTAGCCTAATCGTCGATGGACATCATTTGCCAGCTAACGTCGTCAAATCAATGATTCGCGCCAAAGGACTCAGGAAGACAATTCTAATTAGTGACGCTGTTCATCTAGCTGGTATGAAGCCCGGTCGTTACAGATTCACCAATCATGAGGTTGAGCTAACAACTGATAAATGTGTCAAGCTCTACGGAACTAATTATCTTGCGGGATCGGCTCTAACACTAATCAAAGGCATCGAAAATACAGTTCGTTTCTGTCAAATTGAACTCCCCCAAGCTGTTTCTCTAGCTACCCAAATCCCAGCGGAACTCTTGGATCTGAAAGATAAAATGGGAAAAATCAAAGTCGGTCAGGCCGCAAACTTGCTGACTTTTGAGTGGGATGAATTATCACAGCTCATATCTGAACCTAAGCTACATCTGATCAATTAGAGCAAATAGATATTTTGAATATTCAACAAATTGAAACCTATACTAAAACGAATGTTAGTCTGGTACGTATAACCACTGACAGCGGTGCAAGTGGTTGGGGACAGATATCGCCTTACAATTCAGATATTAGCGCTGCTGTTCTTCATAGGCAGATCGCCCCCCACGCTCTAGGCAAACAAGCTTTCGATATCTCATCTTTGGTTGATCATGTGATGGAGGCTACTTACAAGTTTCCCGGTAGCTATGTCTGTCGAGCTTTAACAGGACTGGAAACCGCACTTTGGGATTTACGAGGTAAAATAGAAGAACAAAGCGTTTGTGAGATATTGGGTGGAAAACATCGATGTTTTCCTGTTTACGGCTCAAGTATGCGCCGTGATATTACGCCTGATGAAGAAGCCAAACGTTTATACCAACTCAAGGATCAGTTTGGCTATACCGCTTTCAAAATTCGTATCGGCAGTGTTTTTGGGCACGATCAAGATTATTGGGAAGGGCGAACGGAGGCCATAGTCCCCACTGTCCGAGAAGCTATCGGAGAAGAAACAGCCCTACTAGTCGATGCTAACAGTTGTTATTCACCGCAAAAAGCTATTGAGGTAGGGCGAATGCTAGAAGATAACGGTGTCTGTCATTTTGAAGAACCTTGTCCTTATTGGGAATTAGACTGGACAGCTGAAGTCACCGCTGCACTCGAATTGGACGTGACCGGCGGTGAACAAGATTGCTGGCTTCCGACTTGGAAGCGAATGATAGAGATAGATGCAGTCGATATTGTTCAACCTGACATCTGTTACATTGGAGGAATAGAACGGACATTACGAGTCGTCGAAATGGCTAGAGCAAAAGGCAAACTATGCATACCACATTCAGCTAACTTATCTTTGGTAACTGTTTTCTCATTACATCTGATGGGGGCAATTCAGAACGCCGGTAACTACATCGAATTTTCCATTGAACCAACTACTTGGACACAAGAATTGTTTCATCCAAATTTAACTGTTGTAGACGGAAAAGTTCAGATACCATCTGGCCCCGGCTGGGGTATAAACATTAACCCTAAATGGTTGCAGTCGTCTCACTATCAGCAATCTAGCATTTAAAAAAATCAAAGGATGAGAATTAGGCGGTTTGTGTTACCTCTTTGGAAAAAGATTGATCGTTTCTAGTAGCTCCTGCCTGATACCTTATCGATTTTGGTATTGTACCGGTCTCTTTGTATGTGCATACATATCTACTGGCTGATTAAGACAGCGACTTAAGTAAAGTTGATCAACCTGCTAATTACAGCCTAAAATTCATGAAATATCAGGTCGAGATTCAAACTATATTGGGGGTTGGTTAACGTCGCAAATTATAGCAACAAGATTTACATGGACTTTATCTACCAAGTTGATGAAAAACATTTTACATACTAAAGGAGTGAAAAATGGCTGTTTGCTTAGTCGGCACGCTCGACACCAAAGGTGCTGAATTTCAGTACGTCAAAAACCAAATTGAATCCAATGGGTTAAGAACTATTTGTGTTAATACTGGTATTATTGGAGAACCGACGTTCCAGCCAGATATTACATCCGAGGAAGTCGCCCGAGCTGCAGGAATGGGGTTGTCAGATTTGCGCCAGGAAGCAGACAGAGGTCATAGTGTAACTGCTATGGCAAAAGGAGCAGGAGCGATAGTCTCCAACCTATTCCAACATGGAAAAATTAATGGTATCCTTTCACTTGGTGGATCAGCAGGTACTACTATCGGTACCGCAGCCATGCAGGCACTACCCGTTGGTATTCCTAAAGTAATGGTTTCCACTTTAGCTTCTGGCGATACTAGTCCTTATGTGCAAACCAAAGATATTACTATGGTCTATTCTGTAGTTGATATTGCTGGTATTAACTCCATTACCCGCCAAATTTTAACGAATGCCGCTGGAGCAATTTCTGGAATGGTTCAGGCCGTCTCTGAACCTGTCAAGGAAAAACCATTGATCGCAGCCACGATGTTCGGTGTAACTACACCTTGTGTTACTAAAGCTAGAAAAATACTGGAAGCTGCAGGCTATGAGGTTTTGGTTTTTCACGCAACAGGCTCAGGTGGTAAAGCTATGGAAGATCTGATAAGAGGCGGTTTCATCACCGGAGTATTAGATGTTACCACCACGGAACTAGCTGACGAATTAGTAGGTGGTGTGTTGAGTGCAGGCCCAGATCGGCTAGAAGCAGCTGGTAGCAATTCTATTCCACAAGTGATAGCCCCAGGTGCCTTAGATATGGTAAATTTCGGCCCACGGGATACCATTCCAGAACGATTCAAGAATCGACAATTTTATCAACACAATGCTAATGTCACACTAATGCGAACTACGGCTGAAGAAAATGCTCAACTAGGCCAGATCATGGCACAAAAGCTACTTCTTGCCCAAGGGCCAACACGAGTTCTAATTCCCAAAAATGGAGTTTCTGCTATCGACAAAACAGACCAACCATTTTATTCTCCAGAAGCAGAAACTGCTTGGATAGACAGCCTAAAGTCAGGTCTAGATGGGTCAGATGTTGAAGTCATCGAAATGGATAATCACATAAATGATGAGGCATTTGGCGAAAAGTTGGCCCAGACTTTACTAAATTTACTACCAGATCAAGGTTGATGATTAGTATTTATAGGAGGCTCTTCGTTATCCACAAACCGTTCTATTGTGTTATGAGTGGCAGGCTGAGTACGGAAATCGGCGATCCAAGGTTGTCTAAAATAAGCTTGTTTCTGACGGGATAGACCTGAGAGAACAGTTGGTGAAATTTTTAACCTGTGCCAATGAGTTGCCAAGTGCGAATAGGCGTTCAAAATTGCAACACGTGGTGTATTCCTTTTCCAGATAGGTCCGGCGTGGCATAAATTTTCGGTAAAAAAAATGGCACTACCCGCTGGGCAATCGTAGCTGTGTAAAAATTCACTTTGTTGTCCATCTTCTAAGCTTAGATGATTAGAGTGAATCGGAAAATTTGCCTTATGACTACCTAACAGAAAACAGGTAGCACCATCACCTTTGGATATATCCGTAAGCTCAAATATTACTCGTACCATCCCTGCCCGAATTTTTCCATTTTGTGATTGATAACCAAAAATCTGGTCGATCTGGTTGGGGCCTCCACCGTGGAGTCCTCCATGTTGCTGACCTTTTGTTCGCCAGATAGAGGAAGTACTCTCCATTCGAATATCTGGACCAATGATTTCATGGAGGACTTCAATCACTTTCGGATGGTCGATAGTAACACTTGATGGCCCACCTGGAACTTCCCGGTGTTCTGGAGATAGTGAGTCAGGATTGTGTTTGATTCGGTCGATTTGGTCAATAATATTACCTATCTGATCCGAATTTAGGATAGCAGGACGAAGCAAAAAACCCGTCAAATCAAACCGAAATCGTTCTTCTTCTGTCATCGCCATTTTGCCTTCCTTGTAAGGTTAGAAAACTTGCGTCCTGCTTTAACCATCAATTTGTAACTCTTTGATGAGACGAGAAAGATAAGTTCGTTGAATATCGAGGACTTTGGCCGCGCGTGAACGGTTTCCTTCCGTTTGTTGCAAAACATGAGTTACGTACTGTCGCTTGAAAGCTCTCTGAGCAATATCAAGTGTTGCTGACTGATAGCGAGTGACTTCGTCCGGATCAGTATTACTAAAACGAGCTGGTAGGTCTTCTACTTGCACTTCGACGCCCTTACCTAGAACGACAGCGTGCTCTACTACATTCTGCAATTCTCGTACATTTCCTGGCCATGAATAAGTCAATATTGCTTCTAGTGCAGCCGTTGAGAAACATTTTTTTGGTCGTTTCATTTCTTGGCCAAATCGTTGTAAAAAGAAATCAGCTAAGCTAGGAATATCCTCGATACGCTCTCGAAGTGGAGGTAGGAAGACTTCAATTACATTGAGGCGATAGTACAAATCTTCACGAAAAGTTCCATCCTGTATTTTTGCTTCTAAATCTTGGTTGGTTGCTGCAATCAGGCGTACATCACACTGGATTGGCTTGGTACCACCCACACGATAGAATTCTTGGTCTTGAAGCACTCGCAAGAGTTTTGCTTGGACTTCGTAATTCATATCGCCGATCTCATCCAGGAACAACGTTCCATTATTTGCTAGCTCAAATCGACCTTCTTTCAACGAATCCGCCCCGGTGAAAGCTCCTTTTTCATGCCCAAAAAGTTCAGCTTCTAACAATGTATCGGGTAAAGCAGCACAATTCACAGGGATAAAAGGTTGTCTCTCTCTAGGGCTGGCATTATGGATAGCATGAGCTACCAATTCTTTTCCGGTACCGCTTTCACCTCTTAGTAGAGTGGTAGTCGGGGTACCAGCTACCCTGGCTGATAGCTCAATAGAATGCTTCATGTTAGAACTAACAGCGATAATATCTTGAAATTGAATATGCTGACTACCTAGGCTTCGTCTGAGTTCTCGATTTTCGACTTGAACCGTCAAGTGGAGGTCAGCGTTATAGAGAGCGATACCTGTGGCATCAGCCACCATACGAGTTAAAAACAAGTCTTTTTGTGAAAAACCACGATCCTTAAATTTGTTAAGAGCTTGGATGGCGCCAATTACTTGATCTCGATATGTAATTGGAACACACATCATTGTCAGCACCTCAAAATCGAGTTGATCGGCAATGTCTTTTGCGTGTTGTCGATCTTGGCTAACGTCATCGACTATAGTGGATTGGCCATTCTTAACTACTCGGCCAACAATACCTTGCCCAATTTCTACATGTATATCTTTTATCTGTTCACTTTTTTCACCTGTTGCTGCTGCGACGTAGAGATATTCATCAACTGTTGACTTCGGGCATGCCAAATGAGAAGAAAGCCAAATGGTACTCGCAGAAGCTTCTATAACTGTTGATAGTTGCTGTAGGGTCGAATTGAGTATTTGTTGAATATCTAGAGTAGAATTAATAGTGTGGCTGATTTCGAGCAAGGCGAGACACTCAGCGGAAGAAAGGGAATCAATAGTGACTTCGGGCATGTTCACCAAAATAGCTCCTACCTATATTTGTTATGAGGTATAAAATATGAGCCAAAATACACAAATCACCTGCTGTCGATAGAACGATCTAGACTCCTAAACAGTTACAAACGGGAATAAATTAGGTCAAATCCTAGAAATATCTTTATTCAACCAATTAGGATATCCGGGTGCCATTGTTGATAGCTTGATCCACAGTCAGTAATGATAATTCCTTTTTTCGAACTGCAGCTAATAGCATTCCCTGCGATTCGACACCTCGAATTTTGGTTGATTGAAGGTTTGCTACCAAGACGACCTGTTTTCCGATTATCGATTCTGGCGTATAGATTGGTGCAATACCGGCTACAACTTGCCTCTTTTCTTTCCCCAAATCAACTTGCAATTTAAGTAACCGATCAGAGTTAGCGACCTGTTCTGCCGATACAACCTGACAGACCCTTAATTCCAGATTTTTAACTTGTTCAATTGTAATCAGATTATCAGTCGATTTTTGTATAGTTCCTTTGACTGGTACAGAGCCTTTTTCTGTTGGTTCTGATTTCTTTGATTCCTTCCGAGGAAATAAAGAAGCGGTTTTAGCAATTGGCAGACTACTGGGCAACCCTCCCCACTTCTCTACTGATTTTAGATTTTGCAGATTAGGATCAACGCCAATCTGGGTCTGGATTTTAGCTGCGACCTGTGGCATGAAAGGTGTTAGATAAACCGAAATTACGCGCAATGCCTCCATCGCGTTATACAAGATTGTACCCATACGCACCTTTTGATCTTTAAGAGACCAAGCTTTTGTTTCTTGGATGTACTTGTTAATACGACGAACAAACTCCCAAATTGTTTCTAGGGCCATATCCAAAGAAATCTGGTCCATTAGGTGGTCTAGGCGTTCAGTGGTCATTTTAGCCATTTGTTTAATTTCATCATCAATCATTTCCGCTTGGCCACTAGGCTCAGGAAGTGTATCAAAATGCTTATTTAGTAGTCCCAACACTCGACTTAGCAGATTTCCCAAATCGTTCGCTAAATCAGAATTATAACGAGTAACTAGACGTTGATATGTATAGTCTCCGTCATTACCAAAGCTGAACTCCCGCATAAAAAAATAACGAAACGGGTCTAGTCCAAATTCCTCGATTAAACTATCCATATCAATAACATTACCCGTAGTTTTACTGATTTTTTCTCCATCTTTGGTTAACCAACCATGAGCAAAAATCTGCTTTGGCAGAGGCAATCCCACAGCCATTAACATCGCAGGCCAAATGATAACATGAAACCGAGTTATTTCTTTTGCCATCATATGAACACTCGCGGGCCAAAACTGTTTGAATTTGGCTCCATCGCAATGATAATCAAGTGCTGTAATGTAATTAGCCAGAGCTTCGGCCCACACGTAGATATTTTGTTCTGAATCGAACGGAAGGGGGATTCCCCAATCAACTGAAGAGCGAGAGATACTCACATCTTGTAATCCGCTTTTCAAAACCCCCATAATCTCGTTACGACGACTAGCAGGCTCAATAAAAGAAGGATTTGATTCAATGAAGTCGATTAGTTGATCTTGGTATTTAGTTAAGGCAAAAAAATAATTTTCTTCAACTACTTTATCAACAGGTTTTCGATGGATAGGACAGAGTTCATTCTCATCCAATTCTTTTTCCGTGAAAAAACGTTCACAGTGTTGACAGTACAATCCTTCGTATTTTCCTTGATAGACATCTCCTGACTGATAAAGCTGAGTGAAAAATTTGGCTACACCTGATTTGTGTAGATCGCTCGTTGTTCGAATAAAAGCGTCATTAGATATGTTGAGTTTCTGCCAAAGTTGGGTGAAGGTTGGAGCTATTTGGTTGCAGTAATCTTGTGGTGAAACCCCTTTCTGGTCTGCTACTTTCTGAATATTAATTCCATGTTCATCAACGCCCGTCAAAAAATAGACAGAATTACCCTTCAAGCGTTGATAGCGAGCTAACACATCTGATGCAATTGTGGTATAAGCATGACCAATGTGCGGTTCGGCATTTACATAGTAAATGGGGGTCGTAATGTAGAAGCTAGACATAACGTGGATCTATCCTTTAGTTCAGATCAATTGAAGCTGCACAGCGAAAACCAATACTATTACCGGCTTCACTCGGCGGTTGATACGATCGATTTGTACAAGTCACTTCTTTGACAGAACTATACCATGATCCACCACGTAAGACTCTATCTACCGAGTTAGAAAGGTCTGAGGTATTGACTGGGTTTTTGCTACTAGGAGCCAAGCTATAGAAATCAGCATCGTAAGCATCAACCACCCACTCCCAGACATTCCCACTCATGTTATATAAACCAAATGGACTGCGACCTTTTGGATACTGATAGACCTCGTCGGTGTTGCCTAAATTTCCTTGATAGTTGGTATATTGGTAAGTTATTTCCACATTCCCCCAGGGGTAGATACGTCCATCGTAGCCACGGGCGGCATATTCCCATTCAGCTTCCGTGGGTAGCCGCTTACCAGCCCATTTAGCGTAGGCCGTAGCTCCGTACCAAGTTACTTCTGTAACTGGATGATCAGCAAAAACGGTAGATGCCCGAAATTGACCATCAATTTTTAGTAAACGAACATCGGGGTCAGTTAAGTCAACTAGCATATTTCCGTCTTCGTCTTCATTCTTGCCGTTTGCATTTAAAAATTGAGCAAACTGTTGATTGGTTACTTCGTATTTGTCAATTAAGAAAGTGTCAACACTGACTTCCCGGGCTGGTTGCTCATTCAGCAACCCTTGGTTATTACCCATTATAAAAGTACCACCTGGAACGAGTACCATTCCATCAACTTGTTCAGTAGCTATAATTTGGACTCGATAGCCGGAGCTATTGATATTCGGCTGATCCGCTAAGGCGTTCCATAAAATCTTTTTCCCATCACCTGGCTTTACATTGTCTCCAACATCACCCGTCAGACTACTTAGCTGAACTGGTACTTTGTAAGATACACCACTATCATTCGAGACTCGAACTGTTACGGCTAACGGGTTTTTGGCCTCCACATCGTAGGCGATTTCCACAAGACCATCTTCTCGGGGTCGCACCTTGACTCGAGTTACGGCCGGGCGGCTATCAACTTGGTCGACAAAAAGAAATAAAGCCGCCCAAATAGACAGCCAGAGGAAAGGTGTCTGATTTTTCATTCCACAATTATCCTGCACAGTTGTTGTTATTTTTTCTCACGAAGCCCTAAATAATTATTTTATCATAGTCTAATAACAGTTTCAATTACACGACTCTTCTATTCCTAGTACTCACACTTTATTTTGGCTTGACAAGTGATTGAATTCTTTTGTAGGATTGGATTCAATGAATTTTAAGATTAGAGTTTTTGAATCCACAGACCAGCCACACCTAGACCGAATCCGGCGCTTGCAGCTCACGGCGAGTATTCCTCGTCAAAGATTAGCTGAACTAAGTCAAAGTCAACAGATCGAGCGCATGGAAAATTGGTATAATGAGAAGGTTGTTTTTTTACAAAATGTTCCCATCTCTAGGACTTACGTCGCCGTGGACGAGCAAGATCAGCCAATCGGTTATGTAATAGTAATTGCTGAAGCCAAGGATGATTTTCGCCCGGAGCGACAAGGTTTTTTATGTGATTTAGCAGTTGAGGAAGACTACTGGGGGGAGGCCGTGGCTACAGCCCTGATTCAGGCTGCCGAAGACTACGTTAAAAGAATGGGGCATGAATTCATGATGCTAAATGTCAGCTCTTACAACCAACGAGCGATCAATTTTTACCATAAGCTTGGTTATTCCAACGAATGGATAATGATGGGTAAGCGTTTGCCTTTGGAAAACACACAGAAAAACCTCGATGAAGAATTAAATTAGATGGCTATTTTAGGCTGTAACACACAACTTTTTGTTGGTCATTCACTAGACGAAATTTTACCCCTTATCGTGGAATCTGGTTATGAAACTATTGATCTTTTTTCACAACCGTTAATACCTTTGAACTACCCATTTATCCAACTAGGACGCCCTTCATCCTACTATACTGACCTAAAAAGGAAAATTTCGCTTTTTGGTCTAAATGTTGGATCTTTGAGTGGGTCTTTCGGGATCGAAATTGGTAGTCCTGAGTTCGATAGAGTAGTTGAAGTTTGTCACATGATGGGGTTGCCAGCAATCGCTATTGAATCAGCTGGATTGTCTGATAATGATGAAGCGTTTAGTTGGATGCTGAACGCAGTAAATCGTAGTTCCCTTCTGGCAGCCCAAGCTGAAATCAAAATCATGATCAAGCCTTATTTTGGTAAGTCAGTGTATTCATTGGAAACAACAACCAAGTTTACACAGTCGGTTGATTCAGATTGGGTTGGTATCAACTTCGATGCAAGCCAGCTATGGTTGGCAGAACCTGAACTCGATCCTATTGAGAGCTTAGATCGATTGAAGGATTTTGTTTATTGTTTTAGCCTCCGAGATTGCCGGCGAGGACAAATGCCAACGTTGGATGATCAACAAATCCCTGGACAAGGAGATATTGAGTTTGAATCTCTAGCCGAATTTGCATCTGATATTAGTAACATCTCAATGGCGATGTTAGATTTACATTCAACTCCACACCGCTCGCTGGATGATTTGCGTAAATGGTTGGATCAGTCAATTCAATATTTGCAGCCGATTTTTGATCAAAGTTAATCTTCGAAGTTTAACATGTACGCCAAACAAAGTTACAAGAAAAGTCTCGGTGTACTTGTTGTGCAACCGAAGCTGAAAAAGACAATTAAAATTGTGAATGATGGATTAGTTAAATCTCGACAAGAACTATTAAATATTCCTTATGAGTTTATCTTCCTGATCTAGTCTTTTGGTCTCCGAAATTTGCAGGTTAGATTCTTTATTATGTCCTATTCTCAGTACAATTAGGAACCAAAAACTCTTGTTTTGAGAACTGTAGTGGTTTGTTGGGTATTTTGTATGTCCCTACCTTATGCTAAGATCACTTGGTATATTTCTTATCTCACCAAATACTCTAGTTGAATTTGACATACATTCGGAATACTTAAAATGTGTGCCAACAAAGAAAGAACCCAGACCAAGAAGGGTTTTTAACTGTATATTCTCTAACCGGATCTAGTTTTATTTGAATGGTAATTTGGTATAGGATTTATGATTTTTCGAAGTGGATCTCCAGAATCGTTTTCAAAAAACAGGCATTTTGAGCCATATTGTGGTTTCATATACTTGAGTAATTTTAATGTTCTATACTGATGTGACAAATGGTGTACTGTTACTCAATGCATTTTCCATCTCTGATATTTCTGAAAAAATAAAAATCGTATTGAAGCGAGGCAAATTTTTTCGTGAGTCTGCCTAAAAAACTTTTAGCCCAACTAAGTCGACTAAAATTACAACCCAGATCTTGTTTTAGTAGTAAGTTTAAAGGAGAACATCAAAGTACCAAGCATGGCGCTGGTTTAGAATTTGCTGATTATCGAGCGTATCAACCAGGGGACGAGCTTAGCCACGTTGATTGGAATCTGTATGCTCGTTCAAGACGCAGTTTTGTCAAGGTTTTTCAATTTGAATCTGACCTGACAGTTTCTCTGTTAATTGACGGTAGTATTTCAATGGACTTTGGCATGCCCAAAAAAATTGACTTAGCCAGAAATATTGCTCTTGCACTTAGCTACGTAGTATTAAACAGTAACAACCGTGTTCAGTTATATGCCTGCCAAGAGAATTTGACCCCTATTTCCCCTTCCACTTGCGGGTTACCTGAGTTTTTTCATCTATCAGCCGCAATGGAAGGCTTCTCAAACTTGAGTTCTTTAGACTTAGCTACATGCCTACGGCAGTTTACTGAACTAAACCAACCAGGTTTAGTAATTCTAATTTCTGATTTTTTTGATCACACAACGTACCAAGATATGCTCACTTTACTAGTTAGACAGAAATTCGAAGTAGTACTAATCCAGATTTTGTCCCTAGAGGAACTAGACCCAGACCTTTCTGGAGAGGCTCAATTGGTTGATGTCGAAACGCAGAAAAGTAAAGATGTATCAGTTACAAAAAGATCCTTGTCTACCTATAAGAAAAACTTGGAACATTTCCTCAACCAGATACAGAACTTCTGTCAGCAACATAGTATTACTTATTTGCAAACTAATAACCAAAACTCATTGGAGCAAATTATCCTAGAAAATCTCCGAAAAGTTGGGTTGATTGGTACTATTTAAAATTTTTTATCGATTATTTACTCATATGAGAGTACAAGAAAACTGAGGTAAAACCGATCATGCTTACTTGTCTGCGATCTACAGATTGGCTAATTAATAACCAATCTTTCAAAGCCTCGGTGGATCATGTTGGTTCACGACTATTTTTGACTAATGGTTTGATTAGTAGGGGATGGAAATTAAAGCCAAATTTGGCTTGTATATCTTTTGATAACCTCATGACTGGTGAGCCACTTCTGAGAGCAGTCAAACCGGAAGCTGAAGTAACAATCGACGGTGAAAACTATCAGGTCGGTGGTCTGGCGGGCCAATCTGACTTGGCTTACTTAACTGAATCAGTCATTGAAGAATTGGTTGTCGATCCATCTGCGCTAAGACTATCTAGCTGGGATGTTGGCCGACCAATCGCTCGATTCGTTTGGCCCAAAAATCGCCATCACGCACCAAATTCTGATTGGCCTCCCAAAGGTATTAGATTATCCTTCGAATTCTTATCTCATGATCCATATTTTAAATTAACCGTTCATTATGAACTTTACGATGGTATACCAGCTTTATCTAAATGGCTAACGATAGAAAACCATGGTACACGGCCTTTTGTGATTGACCAGTTCGTGTCAGAGATATTAGCCTTAACCCCCTACGAAGATCCAGTTGAGTGGAGGGAAGTACCGATTACCCCTCCGAATATACATGTAGAAACAGATTACGCATTTGGTGGTTTTTCACATAAGAATAGTAGCCGGCACAGCATACACTGGCTAACGGATACTGATTTTAAGACACAGGTCAACTATGATTTACAGAATCCTTGCCTCCTACATGTAAAACCACCATTAGGTCCAAATCAGGATCTACCCGTAGGCCAAACATGGGAATCTTTTCGTACCTTTGAATTAGTTTATGACAGCACTGATCGAGAGCGATGCGGGCTAGCTTTGAAAAAACTATATCGGACTATTGCTCCTTGGGTAACGGAAAATCCACTTATCCTACACGTTGTAAGTACTGATCCGGAAACGGTTTATCGAGCTATTGATCAAGCAAGTGAATGCGGATTTGAGATGCTAAGCCTCAGTTTTGGTAGTGGTATAAATATGGAAGACAATTCCTATATAAATTACCAAAAACACCGAGCATTCGTTGATTATGCGACGGATAAAGGTATTGCTATAGGAGGATATTCTCTACTGTCAAGTCGGCGGATACAACCAGATAGAGATAATATTGTGAATCCAAAAACAGGTGAAACGGGAGGTCAGACACACGGTTATTGTCCAGCCTTAGCGTCAAATTGGGGACAAACTTACTTTCGTCTCTTACGAACCTTCTTCGAAAATACTGGTTTCCTCCAATTCACACACGATGGATCGTATCCTGGGGATATTGATGCGGCAGAACGGTTGCCCTTTCAAAAAGGTTCTACAGACTCACAGTGGGTTCAATGGCGAATCATCACTGATTTTTATAAGTCTCAACGAGAAAAGGGCATCTATGTTCGTGTGCCGGACTACTACTACCTGAGTGGGGCTAACGAGGCTGGGATGGGTTACCGAGAAGTTAATTGGTCTCTGCCACGGATACAACAGCAGATTCATACTCGCCAAAATATCTTTGATGGCACATGGCAAAAAACCCCTAGCATGGGATGGATGTTTGTGCCGCTGACGCAGTACCATGGTGGAGGAACTGATGCTACTATTGAACCGTTAGAGGATCATCTGGATCACTATGAAGTCATGTTAGCTAGTAACCTTCTGCAAGGTGTGCAAGCGGTGTACCGCGGGTTACGGCTATACGATACAGAACAAACGAGAGATATGGTTAAACGTTTAGTAGACCTTTACAAAAAATATAGGCACATTTTGGAATCCGACTTAATTCACTTACGTCGAGCAAACGGCCGGACTCTTGACTACATGCTACACGTAAATTCGACCCTGGTTGAAAAAGGATTTTTATCAGTCTTTAATCCAACTCCTAATCTTATTGAGCAAGAGATCTACTTACCACTTTATTACACAGGCTTAACTGATTCGGCTGAGGTAAGCTGTCAAGACCAGCCACCAGTTATTCATCGACTTGACCGTCATTTTTTTATTGAGTTGTTAGTGGAGGTACCAGCAAATTCCTATACGTGGTTTGTTATTAGATAAAAACGGCAATTTTAAATTTGTTACAGATTAATTCTGACCTTACTAGTTACAAGTCAATCACAATTTCTATATCCATAAAATCAATCCCGGCAACTATTTAGAATGATAGTGGTCTGGAATTAGTTCACAAGTCTAGGGATAAGAAATAACAAGGTTGTCTTGTCGTTGGATTTCGATCAGAGTCCGACCTGGAGATTTCAAAGGGAATAGTTCAGGTGGTAAAGTCGCCCAACCAATGATTTTAGTATTGGGTTCCTTAAATAAGTGCCTCATCAAGTTTTGCTTACTAATAATCCGAGCATACTTTACTTGTCGGTCAGTAAGCGTACTTGTGATTGATGTCCTATAAAACTCATCTTGAAATTGACGATATGGAATAACATTTTTCTCAGCTTCTCCACTTTGAATCAAGGTCGCCTTTTTGTCCACAATTCGCCATCCATCGGATAGATCTTTCAATAATATTTTTTGATCGCCCCTTTTCAAGTCCAAAAACACCTCTGCTTCTATGACCTTCATTTGCCATGGATCACAAGCCACTTGAATTGAAGATTTATCCCCAATTTGAGTAAGTGGAGCCTCAGATCCTTGACTCTGACTTCGAATTGCCGAATACTTGGGTAGTTTTAAGCGTACCTCAGTGTTCTTCTTACTAATCAGCCCCAGGTAAGTTTTTAGATGTATACGCTCTGTTTGTCTGTATACAGTCGCAATAGAAAATTGGCTGACACTAATTTGATCCGGCGTAAACGGAAAGATTAGAATCAATATGAATAAGAACGGAATCAGAATCGATAAGATTAAATGTTTTCGATATGTTTGACGATGAACCCACCATATCAGTAAGCAATAAAATGAAAAAACAATGACTAAGTCTCGTATCAGCGACGAAGAGCTAGGTTTGAAAGATTTTAAATACTGATGAATTTGTTCTTGATGTCGACGGAAAGGCTCGTATTGAACTTCTGAATTTCTAGGTGAAATCGAATAATCTAAAAAAAAACTGTTCCCAAACTCGAGTAGCATGTCTTCAAAGTCATATGGAAGAACACCCAAACGACCATGGCCTATAGAATATAATTCAACCTTTGATGATTTTAGAAAGGGTTTCGTCTTGATAAAAGGCGAAAGAAAGTGGGACTTTTGATCATTATCGAGTGATAATAATAAAGTTCCTCCACGGCAGATCCAATCCAAGATGGCCGATTGCCTAGCAGGTGGAAAGTAACGGTCGTTCAACCGAACTTGGTGCAAAACCATCAGATCAACGCTTTCATAAGCGATCCAGTACGTCGGTAGATCATTTGGCGCAATAAATTCGAATACAGTTCCACCAGATGGCTTATCCACATAATTATCAATTGGGGAAACAATCAGAATAACTGTAGAATCAAGCGGTTTAGCGGCAGGTACATCTAATGTCTTTACTAGGCGCAATTCTCCTAAATAGCTGATTAATCGAAGTTTTATTTCTACCGAATAGTCTGGTATATAAACTGGGAGTGATAAGCGCCTTCGATCAACTGACTGCAAAACTAGCGGGCGAGAATAGCTTTGGTCTTCTTGTCCACTTATGACTTCATTCACTTGTAACCCGATTTTTCCTTCAAAGGACTCATACTGACTAGCAACAGTTACCTCTACGATTGCCCATCTGTTTGGTTTGTAACACTGTTTTAATCCAAATTCAATCTCGGAGAATTCGATTTTAGCTGTGGCTAACTGTTCAACTAGTAAAATTAGAAAAAACAGAAAAATTACCACTTGAAACTAAAAGCTACTTAACCCTTTGGGTATTTGATTACGATAAATAGGGTCAACACGTGGTGAGTAACCTTCAGGGAAGTCATCGTAGACAGACCGGCCATCTTGGAAAAGTTGCCAAGCATCGGGAGTTTGAGGAACTGGATCTGGTTGTGGAAACTGACGCCAGTTTTTATCATCTAACGGTTCATCATATCCGTCTTTTCGAAAACGATTAATCAAGTATTCACGATGATTGCTGAGTTGGGTTTGGAAAGCTGGATTGCCTGCTAAATTTCGGTCTTCAAGCTGTTGAGCTAGTCGACGGAATAGCCACTCCTTTCGATCAGCTGCGGAATAGATATACTTAAAATCAGAACTAATTAAAGCATAGAGACCTCGATCACCTTGACTATATTGGCCGATAACGGGCTCGCGTTTCATCTTGTTACTTCCTACTCCCGCCAGATCGAAGCCTGCATGTTTTGGCTCAGTTGATAGGCCCGCCGCATTCAGGCAGGTTGGCAGTATATCAACTAAACTAACCGGTTGCTCACACTCAATACCTACAGGAAATCGTTCTGGATAACGAACCAAGAGTGGAATACGACTTGCGGAGTCCAAAAATGACCTTTTGCCGTAACTATTGAAGTCGCCTAATAGTTCCCCATGATCAGAAGTGAACAAAATTAGTGTATCATCTAGAATTCCATCTATAGTTAATTGATCCAAGATACGACCCACTTGGTAGTCGATTTGGGAAATGGTTGCGTAGTAAGCCGCCTTGGTTAATCGCAAAAGATTCATGTCACACCCCTGATCTCGATACTTGTACCTATTCTGAAAATGATTCCAGTAGGTCAAAAAATCGCCACTTTCGGGTGGAAGATGTGGCGGAGACATCTCAATCATTCGGTACAAACGGCTCCAAGGTACTGGAGCTTCAAACGGAGGATGTGGTTTAATAAAACTTGTCCAACAGAAAAAAGGTCGGTCTGTATCTCGCTGATTGAGGAATTCTAGCGTTTTATCACCTAACCAAGTGGTGTGGTGTAACCGCTCCGGTAACTGCGATGGCTGTGGTACATAGTAGTATTCACTCCTCTCACCTTGGGGAGCAACAACGTGATTATAACCATTTTGGTTCAGGTATTGACGAAAATCGTCTTCACCTCCGCCTTCTTCAGAAAAAATACGTGTCTCATATCCCCAAAGTTTTCGGTTATCAGGTGAGAAGTGCATCTTACCTATCCCGTGCGTTTGATACCCATCCTGATTTAGGTACATCATGAGGGAGGTTCGGTCTTGGGGCATAGGGGAATTAGAGGTCGATCCTGTCTTGTGGGGATATTCACCTAACAAAAAGCTACAACGAGAAGCCACACATACCGGAGACGCACAATACGCAGAAGTGAAACTTGTACCTTCTCGCACCAGTCTATCCAAAGCAGGAGTTTGGATAATAGGGTTACCTAGAGCAGAAATAGTATCAAACCGTTGTTGGTCGGTCATAATAGCTAATATGTTAGGCTTCTTCATTTAACGATCTCCAATTGAAGAAAAGATGGGTTTTATACACATTAATCAATGAGTCAAAAGGTGAGTGAGTTTCTAAGATTGGTAATAGTATTTGATATACATCAACTCAAATTTCAGATTGATTATTTTGAGTTCGGTATAGAATAATTTACTTTTAAATGTAAAAGACAGATTTTTGCCTTTTGTAGATCTAGCATCGGTTATGCGAAAAATTGTCATTTTTGGGTGCTAATCTAAAACTAGATTAGAAATGAATTTAAAGATAATAAAAATTTCAGACCTTAACTTCCTGCAGATCGGCTTTATCTAAATCACTAGTGCCGAGTTCAGCTCTTTCAGCAGAACGAATGTACTTAGCTAAAGATCGAACAGGCTCCAGATTTTTGGTGCGTCGTTTTTCATCAAGAGATTCCAGCATTATTTGATCTAAAATTACTGGGTCAGCGCTAGCCATAATCCTTCCAGCTTTCCAAACCGAGTTTGGATCGTATACCGGGCCACCATTATAACTAGCATAAAGCCCATCAACAACATTTAATACTAATTTATTTTTGATGACGGTATGAGCAAAAATTTCGCTGATAGCAGGGTCGCAATTTAACGGATTAGAATGAAAACGGCTAGTGTTATTGACACTACCAAAAGCTAGGTTTTTAAGGCAACCACTAAGGCCAGTAATACCGTTGTGCTTAAAAACAGGAACATTAATAATCACTGTCGCCATTTGAGTAATGATTCGACTATAAAATGACTTCAACAGCCCTTTCTCTCGGCGATTAAAAATATCTTCTTCAGTTTCATAAAATACTTCTTGGTCATAACCAATCCCACTGCTATCCGTTGCAAAGCATTGTAGGTCCTTCCCACCGGTATTTATATTGAAACCAGCATCAACCAGATGGCGCTGGAACCGATCCCAAACAATCACTTGGTTAGCTAAAACTCCAGCTTCGTAGAGACCATCCACAATGCGTTGAACAATAACTGGATTTGTCGCAAGTTTTCGACCCAGTGGTTCTCCTGCAGCAGCCAAAGGGTTTACTTTGATAGCAACGATATCGTTAGGTAATACTAGACTTTTCCATGCTGACTTGATGTCATTTGCTAGAGTCAATTTCACCAAGGCCTTATCGACCATCTCTCCGATGACCTCAGAATTTGGGTCAGATCCTGCCCATAGCTTGTCGCTGGTAGCTTCCACTACAGGTACGAGGGGCTGCTCCTCAATCTCGTCAGACAAACCCATTTGGGCTACACTGGTTGAGGCCAAACTCAAACTGGTACCAATTGATCCAACAGCCGCTCGCTTTAGAAATCGGCGACGAGAAGAAAAATAAGCGGTAGTTTCTGTTTTCATCTGTCTAGTTAATTTAAATCTAATACACTTTCAATCCCATGCAGACCATTGGGAGCATTGATAATCCAACGAGCTGCTCGAATAGCTCCTCCTGCAAATGATTCTCGACTATGCGCACGGTGTACTATTTCTAGTCTCTCCCCAACTCCGGCAAAAAGAATGGTATGGTCTCCAACAATATCCCCACCTCGAACGGCATGAATCCCAATTTCTTTATGAGGCCGCTCACCTACCAATCCTCTTCGACCATAAGCACCAACTTCTTTGATATCTCGATTCAATGCACTAGCGAGGACTTCAGAAATTCGAACAGCAGTTCCACTTGGAGCGTCCTTTTTTATGTTATGGTGAGCTTCAATAACTTCCACATCGTATTCGTCACCTAAAGTTCTTGCTACTAAATCAATAGCTTTGAGCAATACGTTGACACCTAAACTCATGTTCGGAGACATTAAACAAGGTAGATTTTGTGCTAGTTGTTCTATTTCTTGTAGTTGCTCCTGATTAGCTCCAGTAGTACCAACTACCATGGCTTTACCACCAAATTTCTGGTTTGCACTTGCGACTTGCCTCAGGTGTTCAACTGTTGGAATCGGTGCCGAAAATTCGATGACAACATCACCCATTTCAATTATTTCAGTCAAATCATCAGTGATAGAAACACCAAGCTCACCTACACCAGAATTTAATCCAGCATCTTTTCCCAAATCAGGATGGTCGGGTGCATCGATAGCTCCGACCAAGATCATATCAGATTGGTGATCGACCAAACGGACTAACATTTTTCCCATCTGCCCACTTGCGCCACAAATAATAACTCGAATTTGGCTCATGACTGATTTTGCTCCTTGACGAATATAATTCTTATACGATTTCCCTAAGGCGTATAGTCCGGTTTATTCAGTTAGCTGACTGTCTAGTCTAACGTTGCTTCCCATTTTCAATATCAATTTTTTTCAGTATCCGACCGATTTCCTCAATGTTTAGCTCAATATTTGAGTTAGTAGGCACGGCCGATTTCATTCTCTCCAAATAAGTACGTGTTTTATCATTCCATACGCCGTAAAATGATCGAATTTCTGGATCTTCGTGATTTACACTAAGAGCTGGTGGCATGACTGAGTCATTACTCAAAAAAGGCCTATTGCGGTGGCCATAGTAGACTTGCACTGTTTTGCGTTCCAACGGCGTAACGCGTGTCGTCGCGGTATGTAAGACAGAAACATTAAATAAAATAGCAGTTCCTGCTGGACCATAAAGGTCGTATCCCCCAGCACGATCTAATTGTTCTTTTGTCTCTACTATCTGTTCATCGATTCCTTCCGGCGAAATAGAAAAACAATGTGTTGTTTCATCGACTTGGCTTAAATAAACCATCAATTGGATATAATCGAGATGCAGTGGATGTTCTTTCCAATGAGAACGATCTCTGTGCCAGCCTTGATTAAAATCCCCCTCGTAGGGGCCCATATGGCGTAAGCAAATTTCAGAGAAACAAATTGGTCCACCCATCAGAGCTAGTAATGGTTCCATAACCTTAGGATGCCGGATCAAAAGATCAAATTCTGGAGTCGAAGCTAGGGCGTCACAATTTATGGTCTGATGATGACCAAACGAATACCAGTAGTCTGGATAAGCGGCTCGATCGTATTCGTAATAAGCCAAAAATTTGGCTACTTCTCTGTCATTAAAAATTTTGCCGAGTGAAAGGTAACCATGTTTCTGAAAAAATTGGTAATTTTCGATATTCATTTCTATGAGCTAATAGCTAGTTAATCCTTATTTCACCCATTTTATCGGATGATTCGTAAATGGCGTCTAGCATTTTCATTAGGGTTATCCCCTGCTCAGCGGAGGCTATCGGCGTTTCACCACTTATTACACAATCAATGAAGTGGTTAACCTCGGCACGATACCCATTGACATCTTCTACTTCTGGTATTATGTCTTGATCGTCTTTATAAATCGTTAAAGGGTCGATTTTTCCACCAGCCAGAGTACCTGCAATTTGTGTGTAACCACCACCAGGTAGATTCAAAGCCCAAGTGGCTTCAAGCATCAGAGTCGCACCATTTTCAAACCTAATCTGAGCAAATGCAGAGTCATCAACATCATACTTGACATCTTTCGGTACTAAATGCTTAAAGTGAGAAAATGTAGCGCCTAACACAGAAATAGGTTTAGGAGACCCCATCAACCACCAACACCGATCAAGAGCATGAACTCCAATGTCGATAAGACCACCACCACCCGATCGTGATTTATCTACGAACCAGGCACCAGCACCAATCGGGATACCTCGTCGGCGTACATAGCCAGCCCGCCCAAAATAAATCTGGCCGAGTTCTCCATCATCAATCATTTTTCGTAATGCTTGCGCATCAGCAGAAAAACGCAAGACTAAAGCATACATTAAAGTCTTGTCATTCTTTTCCGCTGCCTCCGCCATAGCAATGGCTTCTTCTGAATTACGAGCAGGAGGTTTCTCACATAGAACATGCTTGCCTGCATTCAGTGCGTCGATTGTGACAGGTGCATGAAGGAAATTAGGCAAACCAATACTAATAACATCAATCTCTGATTGTTCCAACATTTTTTGATGGTCAGTAAAAACATGAGGAATATTGTTTTCTTTTGCAATTTGACGCGCTCGATCTTCATCCATATCACAAACAGCAAAAACTTCTGATTGCGGGTTTTCTACGTAACCTTTCAAATGTTCACAACCAGCCCATCCCAGACCGATAATAGCCGCTTTTAATTTGTTTGACATCCTTGTATAACTCCTAAAACATGTTTGATGGTAATTTTTTCTATCAGAGAGGAAAGTTAATTCGCTTACCACTCTGAGCAGAAGTGTAAGCTCCCAATACCATCTCAACTGCCACACGACCATCGTAGGCATTTGAAGATGGTGGTATATCGTTTTTGATATGATTAATCCAAGCTCTGGGAATATTAGCTATACGTTCACCGTGTCCTTCCGGTATGGGAATACCCAAGTCTAGCCAGCCGGGTTCACTATTTTGGTAAAGTTTGAGTGCAACTGCATTGTCTGGTCTGTCGATGTTGCATGATGGTCCATCTCCATAATTCTGAATTATTACACCTTCGTCTCCATAAATCTCGGTTGTGTTTTCACCAGCTAAAGTGACAGAGGTATTGACAAGAATAGCCATAGCACCTGTGTCAAATCGGTAGATGGCAATCCCAGTATCGTCTGGTGCGACGTCAGTCAACACATTATCGATTTCTGCCATTACACTCACAGGTTTGCCTAGCATCCAGTGGATGAAATCAGTAGCGTGTGACGCATCGTCCATAAACATACCCATATTTTTGACCGGATCTATATGCCACTTGGAATCTCCAGTAACAAAATTCTGGTTGAATAATGCAGGAATGCAGTGTCTTCTCCGCAGCAAACCAATTCTCCCTACATCTCCATTTATTATTAAATCTTTCATCTTTTTGTTAGCTGGATCTTCTCGCATTTGGTGGGCCATCATAAAGCGAACTCCGCTCTTTTCTACTGTGTTGATCATACGATCACAATCACTAAGAGTCAGTGCCATTGGCTTTTGACACAAAATATCCTTACCATTTTTTGCTGCAGCAACCACCATTTCAGCATGTCGATTTGTTTCACAAGTAACAATTATAGCATCAACTTTTGGGTGATTAATAACATCTTCCACGTGAGGAGTATAAGGAATGCCAAATCGATCTGCTGAAGTTTTTCCTCGATTCTGGTTATCATCCCAACAAATGATGATGTTAGCATCATCAAAGTTTGCCAACTTACTACAATACGTATTGACATGTCCATGAGCAAAGCTGATTATCCCAACGCCAATTTTTTCTGATCCAGTTACAATTTTCATGTTATTTGTCTCTAAAAGGGGTATTTGTCATTTTATATTTTTGAGAATTAATCCCAAAACTCAAACGAAATTGCTTCGTTGCTAATTTTTTGTTTGAGTTTTATATGAATAGAAAAGACCATTTTTACCTGTCAGAAAGACTGATTAACTCGCAGGGCGTAACGAGGGGAGTTAAACCAGTTGTCTTTGGTATAAAAACCTGAAAAAGGAATCGCCACTTCAACTCGAATTTGCCCTTCCTGTGTCAATATCCCAGCACCTAAACCTAATGATAGACCATACTGTGCCAGCCGATGTTCTTTCTTATACCAAACATAACCACCATCCGAGAACGCATAGCCCATTATACGCTTCGGGTGTAAGTAAGCATACTCTATATTGTACGCAACCAATCGAGTTCCAACGAACCTACGCGGTTGAAAACCTCGTAGGTTTAATCCTCCCAAATAAAATAATCTTTGTGGTAAATAATCTACTTCAGATAATAAGCCTGCCTGCCATCTCAGATTGAATGCCTGATTCTTCCCAATTTGATTATAGCGAGTCAACCGTAGAATCAATTTTGTAAAATCAAGATCCTCAACCATTGACTGGTGCGTCTTCTCAACAGTTGCGCAACCTAACCACCCTGTTGTGGGTGTTGGATTTGGAAGGAATCGGTCCCGAAAGAATCTAGTGTGCGTTTGTTTGTCATTTCTAGTATCTAGTGAAAAGGTTAAAGTTGCCGATTGTAGGTCACCTGGCTTAATCCGTTGGTTACCTCTCTTGGGCCGAGATTTATCTATCAGGCTCCAGTCAGTATACTTATTCAGGTTACCATGACTTTCGTCAGTGAGAGTTAATTCAAGAAAGCACGCTGGCGAAAACTGCTGCGTTAGCCACACTTGTCCACCTGTCCGTTCATAGTAATCTAAAGCCACAATACCCCAGATACTAGCATCCAGCAACTCTTGATAATCAAATTGACCGGCGTCATTACTAATTATGTCGGCTACTCTGTAAACAAGTAAACCTGCCGTGATCGATGGTAAGCGGTCTTTCTTCCATCTCCAAGTCTGCTTGACACCTAACTGATGATAAAATGGTCGATGATTTCCCCCACCACCAAATAAACGTGTCATGGATAAAGTCAAGCTGATCCAGTATTTACGCGATGGCTGATTACGCTTGTGAATTGTTGTATTTCCGCCTAATACCCAACCATTGACTCGGTTAAAGTCTAAAACAGGAGTAGGAAAAAATTTCAATTTAGGTTTCCAATCTTGATTCTTGGGCTGTCTATCTATTTGATTTTTCTCAGTTTTTCGGATCATTGGCTCGTGTGAAAGTTTGATTTTACCCTTTTCACCTGTCTTCAAAGAAACTAAATGGTCGGTTTCCACTTCTACATTGGATAAAAACCGAGATTGTTTTTCCCCTTGCCAAATTTCAAAACTAGCCAAAAAACCATCAGGTAAATCCAGGGTGATATTACCATTGGGAGCATTGAGGGTTAATCCTGCAGCTTGTTGATCCAATACTTTTAAATCAATATCACCTAATCGAGTAGAAAAGAGATTTTCGCCTTCATTGAGAAGTATATGGCCGTTGATTTTTCCCTCTAATATATTAATTTTATACTGGCCCGTGGTCTTTTGAAGATTAATATCTCCTTTTTGCAACTGGATATTGACATTTCCCCTTAACTGACTCAAAAAGATATCACCGGCGATAGATTTAATAGTAATTGATAAATCAGGTGGCGTTTGAATCTTTAAGTCTAGCTCAGTGAGTGAATAATCTGTGTTTAAACTCACGTGAACGACATCGTCAACCTTATCAATCTTCAAGGATTCATTGAAACTTGGATCGATTTCACTTTTGTCGGCCGAAACTGTTTCAATTTCAATCTGGTTACTACTAACTCCTTCAATAGAAATATTCCCAAAAATAGGCCACTCAATTTTTAAAGCATAAACATCATCGTAACTAACATAACTTTGGCTAGCCCAACTTGACAGTAGACAAAATCCAAATAGAGCAAACAAACAGATAAAAATGATCAGATGACTGGAAAATCTCTTCACTTTAATCCAAAACAATAGAAATCTATAAAACTTCAATCATCTCTTCTGGTTACATCATTGGTAGTATCTGGTAAAGACTGCGGATTCATCAAAATACTGAGATCGTCTGGTTCCTCGGTTTTCGTTATTACTAGTTCTTCCCATCGATTATCTGCGACTTTCTTTAATTTCCATTGATCCAGAATGGAAAATTTTCGCCATCGAAGTTTGATAATCTGGCGATGGTCAAGTTCTGACAGATACTGATCTATTAGTCCAACATTTGTACCCAAGAGCCGAGCAATTTGAGTACGAAAAAAATCGAGTTTCCCGTGCAAAATCCCGTTCTCAATTCTGCCATTCATCGCAGCTTGCTTAATCAAAAAAAAAGCCAAACGAGACGAAACGGATCGTTCAATCACACAATCAAGTGGGTAGTAGATTTTTCTAAATAAAAGCTTGCGAACCCACAGATTAAGGGTGGGATACTTTTTCAATAGCAGGTTAAACTCCCATAAGGGTATTATCAATAACCGAACGGGATCTATGCTTTCAGCAGTAATGGCTCCTTGTAATTCGTTTGAAATCGGACGCTCCCCCAAAACGTCTCCTGCTTCAATGACCGCTTTGGTTTCCAGTTCTGTTTTGATAGTATGCTCCTGTTCCTCTGAGGATTCATCATCAAAAATACTACCTTCAGCTGGAGATTGTAATTTAACTCTTCCGACCTCTACCAGATAAACAATCTCACCTAGCTCATCAGCGTGGTGAATTGGTTGGTAACGGTCTAATTCTATTGTTTTGAGCGTTCTTTCTCGAATGGCTTTAGCTGGTAAATGCTGAAAAAGATTAATGCCTTTGACAGTCCAAAAACGTTCCTGATTTTGTTGATTCATCCTATTATACTAGTCGTTGGATTTCTCTTCTGTCGCTTGGAAAAAAGCATAATGACGATCTAAAGTAGTTAATCGATTATTTTCGTCGAAAAGTGCAGCTCGGCCGAGCGCTCGGTTTGTTGTTTTGGCAGAAAACCAAGCATATCTAGCAACGTAATCCAAACGCTCCAAAGCAGGAAGAACATTTCTCATAAATTCTAATACATCCTCCTCAGTATGCCTGCTCTCTTCAACTGATTTTGCGTCCCAATCAGCAAGAGCGAATTCAGTAATCCAAATTGGCCGATTGTATTTCTTGTAGAGCCGATCAAGTTTTTTCAGTAATCCTTGAACACTTCTTCCTCCATAATGGTGGACACAGATGAAGTCAACTCGGAGGCCAAGCTGATCTACCTTGTTCATAAAATCTATCATCCATTGGTTTTCTGGGTTAACAGTAGCAGGCGAGCCCAAAGGTAAGCCAATAGTCTCTAATTTGGGCCAAAGAGCAATCGCTTCATCAACAGACATATTCGACTGACTTTGGCTATCGGGCTCATTGAAGCCTAATATAAACTTAATTTGGTTTTTGTTTTTTAATTTGATTAGGTAATCAATGTCTTCATCTTTGAACCATTTGCCCCAAAACATAGGAACAAATTCAATATTGCGGGGGCCTTTTTTTATCGATTCGCGCGCCCAGCTATAGTACCAATAAGGATTTAATTTCGATATTTTGGATGACCATTGGCCAGATTTTCGACTAAAACATGCTCCCTTCTTACCTGTAATTAGGACTTCTTCAGTTCCCTGGCCAGCCGAGGCACAAAAAAAGTTTACTGAAATTAAATAGATAACAAAGAATCGATTCATGAAGTATTTTGCTGCTCTTGGTTCCGAATGGTTTCTTTTATGGCTTTTGGTAATTCATTGAGAATATCAGTTGCCATTAGACTGTGCTCCCCAAGGCGTTCAGCTGCTAGGTCTCCAGCTAAACCGTGGAGGTAGACACTTGTTACAGCTGATTGTGTGGCTGTGAGGCCTTGGGCCATAAAACCAGCGATCACACCAGTTAAAACATCCCCTGAGCCAGCCGTGGCAAGACCAGAATTCCCAGTTGAATTTAGCCAAACCTGACCATCTGGACTTGCTATGGTGACAGGAACACTTTTTAGAACCACTGTCAACTGGTGGTACCGAGCAAATTCTGTAGCTACAGCAATTGGGTCTTCGATAATAAAACCAATCGGTCGGTCAATAAGTCGAGACATTTCACCTAAATGAGGTGTAATCACTAACTGACGATTATTGGCACTCGATAATATCGACAACGAGTCAACTGACTTGGCCAAGGCATTGAGACCATCAGCGTCAATTACTAATGGCTGATTAAGAGAATGTACCAGTTGATGTATCAAGGCAACGGTTTTTGTGTTTTGTGATAAACCTGGACCAATAGCAATGATAGTTTCTTTTTGATTAATGTGAGCACAAATTGCTGGCTCTGCTGATAAGTTCAGGCTTCCAGTTTCCGTATCGGGAAGTGGTAATGTCATTGCTTCAGTCAATTTTACAGATATGATATTATTTAAGCTCTGAGGTATACCAACAGTCACTAAGCCTGCCCCTGACTTCAGAACAGCACTGCTGGTTAGCGTGGCGGCTCCTGTCATCCCGGCTGACCCTGCGAGTACAAAAACTCGACCGAATTTGCCTTTATGGCTATTAGCCGAACGTGTCGGAAATAATAGGTCGGTTAAATGAGTCTTATAAGTACTAATCTTTTGCTGTTCGATAACGGCAGATGGGAAACCAATATCTACGACTCGAACTTGTCCGGATAGCGTTGCTCCTGGTTCAACTACTAGACCAATTTTATTCAGGCCCACTGTAATTGTGAGGTTAGCTTTTACAGTTTCGCCTAATGGCTGCCCGGTATCAGTATTTAAACCGGATGGAACGTCGATCGAAACTATCTTCGCGTTGGATTTGTTGATTGTTTCAATCACCTTAGCTGTATGGCCTTCAATGGGTCGACTCAAACCAATACCAAAAATTGCATCGACCAAGACATCATGATCAAAGACTGGTAGAGTTCGCATTATATCAACAATTGGTAACCCCAAGTTTTGGACAATTTTAAAATTAACTTGAGCAGAAGATGTAAAATCATGTGCACCCGAAACTAAATAGACTGTAACAGTTCGGCCTAAATGGGCCAAATAACGGGCTATAACTAATCCGTCCCCACCATTATTACCTTTGCCAATAATTACACCAAAATTTCGCTCTCTTGGTAGTTGTTGCTGAATGACTTCCACCATTTTTCTTCCTGCATTTTCCATCAAGACTAGGGCTGGGATACCAACTTCTTGGATAGTTTGCTGATCAATCTGACGCATTTGGCTCGCGTTAACGATTATCATTCCAGCCTCATCATCTAAATCTGCCGGTATGCATCCTCACGGTAGATTAGGACTTGCGCCATATTCCGTGGGATAGTAACCTGCAAAGCCTTTCGCTTATTTCTTTCATCTTTTACTACCAACTGGGTACGAAGCATTCCGGTCATGGTGATCATACCAGACTCAAAATAGACCCACATTTTCTGCTTCGTATAGGGATTGACGATGAATTCTTCGTCAGGCTGGAAAAAGTCATAGGTTGGAAAATCAAGTTCGACGGCCTTGTCAAATCCTTCTAGGACTAGCTGATCTGGTGGGGATTTAGGCTTGTAACCACTTAGTCTACACGTAGACAGACGTGCAGGTCCACCATCATTATTAGTGAATTCCAAAGAAATGAAGATTGCTAGTTTTCGATTGTCGTCGCGCGTGACAAACCATGTATCTTCGATGATTTGTTCGACAGACAATCCAGGGATTTGACGATTTCGATCATATAAAACCGCCAATATTATCACCAAAGTTAAACCAAGCACCGTCCAATTTCCTATCGGGGTTTTGATGAATTCGAAAAGTAAGTGTAATGTTTGTTGCAGCATTTTTATTTTTGCTGTTTCTACGACTACTAATCTATTCCGCGGTCGCTGTTAATGTAACCTCGGATTTACCACCAAAACCGGAAATCACTTCAAATGTGCGTTGACCACTACTATTCATCCTGACCGACGGTGGGAAATAGGCATATAAGGCTGTATTACGTGAGTGTGGAGACTGGTTAGCTGATGAACCGTGAACCATTAAACTATGGAAAAACAATGCACTACCAGCTTTTAAGGGTACATGGATTTGGTTTGACAGATCAATATCAGCCCGGTCGGTTAGTGGCTCGTCATGTCGACGTGAAATCCGTCCCCAATCTTGTAATCCCCATCGGTGACTTTTAGGAATTACTTGCAAACAACCGTTTTCAGGTGTAGCATCATTGAGAGCAATGCTAACTGTTATTAGAGAAGGTGGGTTCATCGGCCAATACGCAGAGTCCTGGTGTAAACCGTGAGCAGACCCGTGAAAAGCTGGCTTGAACATCAGTGTGCTGCGGAAAAGCAATACGTCTCTCCCGATCAGATTCCGTACAGTTTGAACTAACTTCGGGTGTCTTGCCAAATTAAAAAAAACAGTCGAAAGATGTCCTGTTCGCTCAACTTTTCGCAAGACTGGATAATCATTTGGTTGCGATTCATCTGTTTTTTCTGAATTCATATAAGGCTCGAGCTGGAAACAGCCCGCCCGCTGATCCCCAGTTTCAAAATAACCTTTGGCTTTCTGATGTAGAGTCTGAATTTCATTTTGGCAAGATCTAATTTCATCTTCCGATAACAGCTGTTCAACGATTAGGTACCCCTCAGAGTCAAAACAATATTTTTGGTCATTTTCATTCATATAAATTGAGCTCCTTCTTTAGTATCCATACTTCTTCATGGTTTTTTGAAGCCGATCAATTGGAATGGCATGCACGATTCTTTCTTTCTTACCGACGCTGGTTGTTGCCATAGTCATCGCGTTATAAATGGCTTCCTCGGTAGACTCAATCACTGCCTGATAGAGGACATCTAGGTTTTGGTTCTGGAGCATGCTTAACGATAATACTTTATTGTCAGTCTGGCGTGGAATTTTGTTGGCTGTCGAAAAGGCTATAACAAATTCTCCACTGCTCATAGTGCTTGGTGTTCCAGTTCTAGCTAGTCCATGAGTTGCTCGTAAACAAAGTTGTCGAAGTTGTCGATGTGTTAGCGGTGCGTCGGTCGCAATCACGATAATGAAGGAACCATCTTTGCCTTGAAAAGGAAGTAGGTCTGGAATTTCTTGGCCAACTGGTACACCATCAATCCGAAGTTGATGGCGGCGCCCTCCATTAGCATTAACCAACACACCCACCATATAACCCCCTTGGTCGTGTGGGATTTGGCGAGATGCTGTCCCTATACCAGACTTAAACTGATAGCAACGCATGCCTGTTCCAGCTCCAACACACCCCTCATCAACAGGACCTACTGTTGCTGTCTCAATAGCTTCTATTGCATGTTCCGGTCGAACATGTAGACCACGAATGTCGTTCAAATAACCATCATAGCATTCTCCCACGATTGGTAATGATATATATTTTAGATGGCGAACAACTCCTTCATGTACTGCCCCCACTGATAAGGTGTTAGTTAGCATGATTGGGGATTCAATGTAACCCGAATCATTCGTCCAAGACATGCCGGTCATTTCGCCATTTCCATGGATGGTAAAGGCTGCTCCAACCACTGAATAGGTATCCATGTCTGAGTTGGGAATGACTGCGGTTACGCCAGTCCTGACATCACTACCTCTGTTTAGTGTCACATGCCCTACACGTACCCCTTCCACGTCAGTAATAGCATTGTAAGGACCAGGAGAATAAATGCCAATTTCGTAGCCAAGCTCCCTAATCCTAACTCGTCGGTCTTTATCTTGAGCTGAAAGGCAGATAGGTAAAATCATCAGCAGGACGAGTATTACAGGAATCGAATAGGAAAAATTCAGTTTTCTATACAGAATCATAAGAACCAAGATCTTAATCAATTTAACAATTTATATACTAAATAGCAGACAAAAACTGAGCCGTTCGGGGATCCTGAGGGTCATTGAACAATCGTTCGGGCGGGCCATATTCAACTATCCTTCCCTGATCGATAAATATAACTTTGTTAGCAACTCGACGGGCAAAATCCATTTCGTGTGTAGCAATAATCATTGTCATTCCCTCATTGACTAATTGTCGCATAACATCGAGGACTTCCGCAATTAGTTCAGGGTCTAAGGAAGAGGTTGGCTCATCAAATAGCATTACCTTTGGTTGCATGGCCAAAGCCCTGGCAATTGCGACCCGTTGCTGCTGACCACCTGATAATCGTGAAGGGTAAGTATCTTTTTTATCAGCCAGACCCACTTTTTCTAATAATTGCAGACCTAACTCATTAGCAGTGTTTTTTTTCATTTGCCTTAATAAAACTGGAGCCTCAATTATATTTTCTAGAGCAGTCCGATGAGCAAACAAATTAAATGTTTGAAATACCATACCCGTTTTAGCTCGTAGGGCTTGGACTTGATTCACATTAGTACTTTCATCTGCATGTGCTGTGATCTTTACACCATCAATTTGAATTGTACCGCCGTGAGGTTGCTCCAAAAAATTAATACACCGGAGTAATGTACTTTTCCCAGAACCACTTGGACCAATTAAGCAGACTACTTCTGCAGTTTCTACCCTGAAAGAAACCTGTTTTAGTACGTGTAACGTACCAAAGAACTTTTCTATGTTTTTCACAGATATCATCGGGCTATAATCTGCATCATTCCAAGGTGTCATTTTCGAACACTCTTTGAAAATTTATCTTCAACTCGAGATTGAAATGTTGAAAAAATGATGGTCAAGGCCCAATAGAATATTGCCGCAACTAAAAGGGCTTCGAGTTGTCGAGCATCACGACGACCATGTTTTCCTGCTCTCCATAGGATTTCATGCACAAAACCGACGGTGGAAATCAGCGCAGAATCTTTTTGCATAGCAACAAACTGATTTCCGATCGGTGGAATAATTAATCGCAAAGCTTGGGGAAATACGATTCTGCGTAAAGTTTGACCGTTAGTCATGCCCAAAGCGTAAGCAGCCTCCTTTTGTCCAATGTCGACGGCCTCAATTCCAGCTCTAAAGATCTCCGCCATATATGCGCCGTAATTCAAGCCTAACGCCAAAATCCCGGCTGTCATTGGACCCAAGCGAATCCCAATCTGAGGTAAGGCAAAAAAGAGAAAGAAAATTTGTAATAACAGTGGTGTTCCTCGTACCAGAGATATATAAAAGGTAGACGTGGCATAAGCTAATGGAATTCTAGACATACGTCCTAGAGCACTCAGTAGAGCTAGCATGCTGGCCAATGTAATTGAAGAAACGGATAAAATTATGGTGATGGTCACACCTCGGCCAATGTCTGGTCCTGACCGCTTAATGAACTCCAAGTCAAGAGTAATAGTCTTAATGACGAGACCAAACAGACTTATTTCTAGCCCACTAAAGAGAAACAACAAAAAGAAAAATAAAATCGACCAAGATACGAAGACTTTTAATTGGAACCGACGTTCTTTTCTTCGACGGATCTGGTCAACTTCGTAACCGAGTCTGTTGTCTGATGACACAGTTCTCCAGGGTATCTAACCTCCTAAGTATCTGAATACTACTATTTGTTGAAAGCATAGACAGGAGATTAGACTATTTTTCAAGCAATTTACATTTTATCATCCAATTTTCTCGCAAAATTGGATTTATATCTGGTCAAACAAATCTTTGCAGCTTTGGATATCTATAGCTAAATTTTCAAGACTGTGCTGCTTTACCCAGGATGTTATGGTGTTGTATAGAGCTAATGCGAAAATTTCATTACCATTAGTGTGAAGGGTTCGGACCTGATCCCTAATTGACTTCAAAGACTTACGAAGTATGTGTGTCGTGTCACAATTTCGGCTTAGATCACAAGCATCGAGATGATACTTTACACCTTCTTGAGTACTACCTTGGTCAAACGCTATATTTCCTTGAAGAAGACGTAGTTCAATTACTGAAGCCAACAAATCAAAATTAGAGTGATCAAAGTCTCCAACCAGTGCGTCAGCTTGCATCAGCATTGAGATAGCGTCAGCTGTGTTGCTTTTCTTGTTATATAAATTGTGCAGATTGATGAAGACTCGTAGGCGCCCATGCAGTGAACCACTTTCGCTAGTACTCGGATAGTGAGCTATTCTTCTGTATGACTCTTCTGCTTTAACCCAATGTTTACCTTTTTCATACACTACTCCCAATAACTCATGTGCTTCTCGCATGATGTTATTGGCCTCGCTCAAGTCAATACTGGTTAGTTCGTGATAGTCTTGAATAATAGCTGTCAAATTATGCGTAGCTCGTTCTAGTTGGTTACTATTTACAAAAATCGCCGACTTCAATAGTTTGGATTTGACAACACCCACCTTTGCAATCGAAGAGCTTGATTCTTGCTCTAGTCGCGTGAAAATAATTAAGGAACGGTGTACATAATCAAGGGCTGCTTCGTAATTGACTCCTTCTTGGTAGTATGTTTCCGACATTTCCTGATGAGTTTGAGCTAGACTGATAGAGTCATTAACTGCCTTCAATTTCCAAAGTTTCACAGCATCTTTCATCCGGTCCACTGCTTCTGGAAAACGGCCTAATTCTCGATATAATATTCCTAAGGAAAGTAGTAATTTTGCTCGAATATGTTGGTGCGGTCCATCAATGGAAAGACCTTCTAGGAAACTTTGAATTGCCGTTTCTCGATTTCTATTTGACTGATAAGCATTACCAGTAAGGTAATATGACATAGCAAGGCTTTCACTATCTTTCAGTTGCTCACTAATTTTCCTTGCTTGTAAGAAATGTTGAACTGCTTCTTCAAAAGCTTCAAGTTTTTGATTCATTTGACCCATCTTGAAGCAGGCCTGTAGTCGCAAATAGAGGGTGTCCTGCAGCGAGGGCTCATTCACTAAGCGAGCATACAAATCCTGAAAAGCACGAAGAGACAATTCTGGCCCAACTTCTTTTTCCATCAAAAAGGCATTATAGAATTTACCCCAACACTCTACTACAGGCCGGTCAGTCATATTCTCTAAGGAACTTATTAAACGACGGTAATAAATTAAGTCTTCGGGCATATTTCTGAATTCAATTTCTCGAAAAAGAGAAAGACAAAGTTCGTCTATATGGTCTTTGCCATCAATAGTTTCCTGGGCCCAATTTTCTTTTAGGAAATTAGGAGCACCTTCACTTTCGTAGATACTTTGTTTATACGAAAGTGGCATCGGATTAGCAATAAATTCAAGTAATTTAGGGTCCTTCCCGCTATACTTGGCGAACTTTCTGATAAATTTATTTGACGCTTTTCGCTTGTTTGTTTCAATCAAACCGATTAGAGTATGGCTCACGCCGAGTAGTTCCGCCAATGCCCTTAAACTCATCTTCTTTTCGGCTCTAAATTCTCTAAGATGTTCGGCAAATGTTAGTTTCATCGGTATATCCCTTCATTTTCTTTGTGCCAGAAAGGCTTTTTGTTTATTCTAAAGATACAGTTCCATCTAATGTTAATTTGTCTTGTTTAACAGCAGTTATTTTTTGTGTTTACAGGTTTAATTCGCCTAAGTTTTTACTGATATTTCGGCCAACCCTTGAGTCTACATGAATTACAGCTAGCTGTCAAATAATTTTAGGTTGCCTATGAGCTTAGAAAGGGATTCTCACCTTTTTATTTTTTGACTTATCTTTTGTTTGTATCATAGTTGAATGTCTTTACTTCTTCTGGTAGCATAGTGCCGTTTAAAATTTATTTAACTAAATAGAAAATGAACAATAAGAAATAATAAAAAGTGAACCAGATACTACTAGAAGCACAGGCTAGGGTTTGTACTGGCCCACATCTAAGCCGTCCACTAGGCCTAAAAGTAAATGATTTGCTTCAGCCTTCGTTGGTCTTAGATGCCATTTTGCAGTCGCTGAAAGGACATCTACCTTTACCAGAGCGAGCAACTATGGCACAAATGGGAGCATTTTGTGCCGCAATGACAATACGCCGACATTTTCCGCCCGAAACACGCTGGTCTGTAACTGAAGAAGAAGCCATGGCCAAATTTGAACCAGAATTTGATCAGTGTGCGCCCGCTGAGCTACGATTCTTGCTCAATCCAAACAGAGAGATCTCTATACCTGATTCAGCTACTGCTATTGCGGTGAAATCTTTAAAACTAATTTTGGCTGGCCAACATTTACCTTATAATAGAGCTTTTGATACTTGTCAATCGGTTTTGTCTGACAATTTGCATCCATCGTTAAAAGCTGCAGTAATTATCGGACAGCGTATGAATCTCGAATCTTCTGACGAAATGGCTGCTTATCTGGATTCGGTTTATCACGAGGACCAAATCCAAACAGTTAATCTTACAGACTTAACTCATTTCGGGCTACCTTTTGATGGGGCAACTCGGCACTTTCGCTCGGCTCTTTTTATAGCAGCGATTCGATCTGCGTTAGGTCAGCAAACGGTTCTGCATGGTGTTGATTTTATGCCACCCAAAAATGGGATAACTGAAGAACAAATTTTACACACACTAGGTGGAAAAACTAATCATACGTTAAACCAGGCAAAACATTTCTTAGAAGACTCATCCATTGGTTTCGCTTATGTTAGCCAGAGAGAATATGCACCAAAAGCTTATCAACTGAGACGCTTACGATCTGAAATCAAAAAACGGCCCCCTTGGGCAGCTACAGAAAAAATCCAGCGTCTGTTTTCTGCTAGACGGTCTAATTCCATGGTAATTGGCTACTATCATAGTGGTTACGAAAAAAAATTGTTACAGTTAGCAGAAGAGAGAGGAGTAACAGCTGCTCTGGCAATTAAGGGAGAGGAAGGCTCGTGTCAGTATGCAATGCGTATTTCAAAACCATCTACATCGGAGCGAAATTCTATTAATCACTCAGAAGGTTTTCGTTACACAAGAGGAGGGCGCGTCGATTTCTCAATGGATATCAATCCAGCTGACTATGGATTTCACTATCGAACAAACCCGCGGTCTGTTCAGGTGACAGCAGAAGGTTTTGCTGAAGCAGGCATTGCAGCTTTGAGTGGCCAAAAAGGCGAAATTTACGATCGACTCATTTTGAATACAGGTATAATTAACTATCTATTGGGCTTATACTCAACCCCTCAACAATCGATTAAAGAGGCCAAAATTGTAATTGATAACGGAGATGCGCTCCGACGTCTCAACCGATACCTAGAGCAATGATGAAAGTTGCAAGCAAAGACAAGCCATCAGTTCATGCCCATCAATACCAAATCCATTTCGACATCTTGCCGGAAATTACTTATCTAGATGATCATAATTTACTGAGTCAATCGATTCGTTCACTGACTAGGTTTCCACGCATCGTTACCCTTGACTTAGTTGAAATTGAGGAAGGGCTCGACTTTTGCCAAATTCGTTTCTGGGCTTTCACAAAGCACACCGAAAAAATCAAACAGTTTAGCATCTGGTTTCAAGCATACTTTCGCCATCCCCATATTTCATCAGAGTTAGAAGAAATGATATGGAATAATATAGAAGATAACAAAAGTATATCAGTAATACTTTCAGATTGGTCTCGTATTTTGGTGCGACCTGAACAAATTAAACAGGCTATTGGTAAAAGTGATTTTTCATAGGTGCTGAAAAACGAAGTAATAAGAGGAGTTGTTTTTTCTTTGCGTAATTAAGCCAATTATGTCAACTTTGTGACTGCGAAAAGAGCAAGGCCTATGATAAAATAAGTGGAATGAACGATATTAATTTTGATTTCCAACAAATAGCGGAAGGTCAGGGGTGGGAAACCGCCTTTGCAGGTATGACTATTGTCTTTGTTGCACTGACGGTTGTTAGCGTCTTTATTGCTCTTTTACCTCGATTCCTTCCTACTCTTAACCGTTTCTTGCCACCTGTCGTCCATCATACACATTCAACTAGTGTTCAATCTCATTCTAACAAGCCAACTCCAACGTCTAGTGAGGATTCTGTAAACGAAATTGCTGCGGCTGTTGGCTATATTCTTCATATTCGGCAAAAAAAATGACAATTCTTTCGGAGTTCCTAACAACCACGGCTAAACTGTCCATCGGGAATCTAGTTATGATTCTTGTTGGTGTGATTTTCGTTTTTTTGGCTATTAGAAGAGACTACGAGCCACTCCTGTTGCTACCCATTGGTTTTGGTGTAATAGTTGGTAATATTCCGTCAGGGATGGGTGTTTACGACTCAGGTAGTGTTCTAAATTACATATACTTTGGGGTTAGTCAAGGTGTATTTCCACCGCTCATTTTTCTCGGTATTGGTTCTATGACTGACTTTTCAACGATGTTGTCTAACCCCAGGTTGGTATTACTAGGAGCTGCTGCACAGCTGGGCATTTTCCTAACTTTTATAGGTTCACTTTATCTAGGCTTTTCGCCGATGGAATCTGGGGCCATTGGTATAATCGGAGGGGCTGATGGCCCAACGGCTATTTTTCTTTCCTCTAAACTAGCTCCTCATCTTCTAGGCGCAATTGCTATCGCTGCTTACTCCTATATGGCCTTGGTTCCAGTTATTCAGCCACCAGTGATGAGACTACTGACAACGCGAGATGAGCGGTTAATCCGCATGAAGCCACCACGCGAAGTCTCCCAAAGAGAAAAAATCATCTTCCCAATAGTTGCTTTTTTGATCTGTACTATGATCGCTCCCAGTGCAGTGGTCCTAATTGGAATGTTGTTCTTTGGTAATCTGCTTAAGGAGAGTGGAGTAACCGAACGTTTAGCTGAAACTGCTCGAACTTCGATGATTGACATAGTGACTATTCTACTTGGATTCTCAGTTGGATGTTCAACACAAGCCCAAACCTTTTTGACCAAACAGTCGTTGTTAATTTTCTTCTTAGGTGCGTTATCTTTTGCGGTTGCTACTGCTTGTGGTGTGTTAGCTGCTAAAGTTATGAATCTGTTTCTGAAAGATAAAATTAATCCTCTAATAGGGGCAGCGGGTGTATCGGCTGTTCCTGATTCAGCTCGTGTGGTTCAACAGGTTGGACAAAAAGAAGATCCACAAAACTTTCTTCTGATGCATGCTATGGCACCCAATGTTTCTGGGGTAATAGGCTCAGCTGTAGCCGCGGGGTTTCTCTGGTCAAAATTGGTAACATAGATTAATCAAAACAGGACTGATAAAGTGAGTAAGAAAAAAGTTCGTTTTATGTGCACAGCCTTTCGGGATGGATTTCAATCCGTATATGGGGCGCGTGTCTTCACCCAAGATTTTTTGCCAGCAGTCGAGGCTGCCTGCGATGCTGGTATTGATTATTTTGAAGCAGGTGGTGGTGCTAGATTCCAGTCTCTTTACTTTTATTGTAACGAAGATGCCTTCGCCATGATGGACGCATTCCGCTCTACTACTGGGCCGGATGCTAATCTGCAAACTCTCGCTAGAGGGGTTAATGTAGTTGGTTTGGAGTCACAGCCGAGTGAGATAATCAAACTGCACGCTGACCTCTTTAAAAAGCATGGTATCACAACCATTCGTAATTTTGATGCGCTCAACGACGTCAATAACCTGATTTACTCTGGTCAGTGCATTGTCGATGCTGGTCTTAAGCACCAAGTCTGTGTAACTTTGATGGAATTACCCCCAGGATGTGAGGGGGCACATGATGCCGACTTTTATGAACAAACCTTGCGTCAGATTTTAGATGCTGGGATTCCGTATGATTCAGTATGTTTCAAGGATGCTTCGGGAACAGCGGTCCCATCTAAAGTTGGTGAAACAATCAAAAGGGCCAGAAAAATGTTGCCCGAAGGCACGTTCATCCACTTTCATACACATGAAACCGCGGGTATTGGCGTAGCCGCTAATTTAGCCGCCCTCGAAGCGGGAGCTGATGCTATTGATTTGTCTTTAGCACCTTGCTCTGGAGGAACCTGTCAACCTGATTTGTTAGTTATGTGGCATGCTTTGCGAGGTTCAAAATTTGATCTTGATATTGATATTGATAAGGTGAGAGAAGCTGAAGAAGTGTTCAAAGAGTGCATGGCAGATTATTTTCTACCGCCAGAAGCGGTTGCCGTCGAACCTATGATTCCTTGGAGCCCTATGCCAGGTGGTGCTTTAACGGCAAACACGCAAATGTTGCGAGATAATGGCATCATGGACAAATACCCTGACATGATCAAAGCAATGAGGGAAGTAGTTGAACGTGGAGGCTATGGAACTTCGGTAACACCTGTTTCGCAATTCTATTTTCAGCAATCATTCAATAATGTGATGTTCGGTCCATGGAAGCGAATCGCTGATACTTACGGTCGGATGGTTTTGGGGTATTTTGGCAAAACTCCAGTTCCTCCGGATCCAGAGATTGTCAAGATTGCGTCAGAGCAATTATCATTGGAACCAACTAGTCAATCTCCACTGGAACGAAACGATGCTGACCCCGAAAAAGGCATAACAGTAACTCGGCAACAGCTCGAAGAGTATGGGCTTGAACCAACTGACGAAAATATTTTTATAGTTGCCACTTGTACGGATAAGGGGTTAGCCTTTTTACAAGGCAAAGCTGAAATCGGAGTGCGTAAGGTCGAGAGAGCCGAAGAGCCTACTCCTTCCATACCAACTGATGGTCGAGCTAATTATAATCTCAAAGTCAACGGTCAAAATTATTCTGTTTCAATTGATGGAACTACTGCAGTCGTAAATGGCAAGACATTCCAAGTAGAGTTAGGTGATAGTGAAAACAGCGATGGAACGCCACAAAACGAGGCTGTAGACAAACAAGCGACTGTGGTCTCTGCCGAGATGCCTGGGAAGGTTATTCGTCTTTTGGTGGATCCGGGTGCAGCTGTTTCAGAAGGGGATAGCATTCTCGTACTGGAAGCAATGAAGATGGAGATGCCAATTTCTGCTACTACTAGTGGAACTTTAGCCGAATTTTCGGTGTCCTCAGGTGATCAGGTGGCAGCAGGAGACACGTTAGCCTTGATCTCTTAGCAGTTTAGGCCCTGAGGTCCCCAGCCCAAATTTCGATTTGCTGACCATTATCTTCCAGTAGCTTCAACTGTCCTGCAGAGCCAAAGCCGGTTAAAATTCCGATTTTCCGGCGGCTTCCGTCTCCGATTTCAATTTGTTGTCCTAAGTTGAAACAACGATCTAGCCAGGCTCCATGGAGTGCTGAAAATCCATCTATTCGCCATTTTTGGATCCAATTACCTAGTATTGGAAGTAGCTGCTCCAAAAAAGATTGGACGGATAGTTTGCGGCCAGTTTCAATAAAAAATGAGGTGGCGGGTTGATCAATTGAGTTTGCTTCTTTTAGTGTCATATTGATATTCACCCCCACACCGACCACAATCGACGATGGATGTGGTCGCTCGGCTAGAATTCCGCAAATTTTCCGTTTTTTGATTAATAAGTCATTAGGCCACTTTGTCTGAACATTCAAACCGTGGTACTCTAGCGCAGAGGCAACGGAGATAGCAACTGCCATCGGTAATGCTGTGATCTGGTGAAAATTATTAATTGACTTCAACAAAAATGAAAAAGTCAGATTTTTACTATCCAATGTTTTCCAGCTTCGGCCGAGTCGACCTCTACCAGACGTTTGATGATGCGCAGCCAAGATGAATCCGTCTGGTAAGGAATTATCCTGTAAGAAACGATCGCATAGCACAGTGTTAGTTGATGTTAACCGGTCGTGCCATTCCGGAGGTTGAAATTGCATCGTTTGGACGTAGCCCTATTTGTACTACAAAAACAAATAATTAGATATATTGTAAAAACAATGATTGAGATTTAGCAATGCCTATTCAACTATTTTTGCTCGTTTTCTCCTTTTGGCTGATTATTTGTACTTCTTGCCAGAAGCAATCACCCGAGTTATCAGTTACATCTGAAGATAAAACTGTCAAAAAAGAAAAACTTCCTATTCATCAGAAGCAAAATAACTTGAATATTAGAGAATCTAAAGCAAGTGAGAATGACAAGTTGATTTTAACCGACCAAGAGTGGAGAGAAAAACTCACAACACAGGAACACCTAATTTTACGGCAGAAAGGAACAGAGCGTCCATTTTCCAATGAAATGAAAAATTTGGGAAGCGGAATCTTCAGATGTGCAGGGTGTGGAAACGAACTATTTTTGTCCAGTACTAAATATGACTCGGGTTGTGGCTGGCCAAGTTTCTACGATGTTGTATCGAAAGGGAAAATCGATGAGAAAATTGATCTGACTCACGGCATGGTCAGGACAGAAGTTACGTGCAAACGTTGTGATGGCCACCTTGGCCATGTGTTCACTGACGGACCGAGGCCGACTGGCTTACGTTACTGCATCAACGGTACAGCCATCAAATTCACTAAAGATCAAACAGAAAAGTGAGTCGCGGGAGGAAAAAAGAAGAAGCGGACAATCTTGCCCGTCGAATCAGTATCGAAAAACACTAGGAACTTGCTTCTTGATAGACTACCGCCACCGCCTAATTTTCTTGGACAGATGAAAGATCTAGGGTCCGGCTAGGAGTTGGTGGAAGGGATGATGGAAGAATAGTCTCAACTTCGCCATGAGGCCGAGGTATAACATGTACCGATAAAACCTCTCCTACTTTTGCTGCAGACTCAGCACCGGCGTCTGTGGCTGCTTTGACAGCTCCGACATCGCCGCGCACCATGATAGTAACCAAACCACCCCCGACTTTTTCGTACCCGACTATGGATACGTTAGCCGCTTTCAACATCGCATCCGCTGCCTCGACAGCGCACACTAAACCTTTGGTTTCGATCATGCCTAACGCATCTTTAGACATTTGTTTTCAACCCCATCTTGTAGTCAATTAACCTGTTCCTACTTCAATCTCGATTATAGCACAAGGCTCAATTTGATTCAAGATCGTCGTTAAGCAAGTGCTGATCTAATTTTACTGTTGGTCGGCTTCCAATCGATGGTGGCATCATCAGCAATTTTTGCCTATCCGTTAATTTATCATAACGATTTAGGTCGTAATAGTGGCCAGACCAAGCTGAATGCCCAGGACTGTACTTATAAAGAAGAGAACGACGTTCATGATCGGCAGACCAAGGCATAGTACCATGAACCAGGGCTTCGGTGAAAAATAGTACATCACCTGCGTCGATAGATGGTTGCAGAACATAGTGTGTTCGTCGTTCAAAACTTCGAACTTCTTGGGGGATACTTGTGGTAAAGTTACTTTTATGACTACCCGGTATACATGCGAAACCCCCGTCTCCTGGTCTGGCTGGTGCCAAGTTAAAAGTCATGACACAAAGTCCATTACGGATAACACCATCCCGATATTTGTACCAGTGATCTCCTTCGTGCCCGCCCGGTCGACCTCCGTCTTCACCACCGTGCAAGCCACCGCGTTTCTCTTCACCAGACATAAAAATAGCATAGTCATGGTCTATTCGTACATAAGGTCCAATCATCTCCAATAAATATGGCATGATGTTGGAGTGGTCAATCAGATTTTGGAATGGTTGCCCCCATGTGCTAGGAGGCCCAATTCGGTCGCTTTCATCGATTAGCCGATTTAGTTCTCTTACCTCATCAGTAGTCAATACATTCTTGATAATGAGGTAGCCCTCTAAATCGACAATAAATTTTTCTTCTTCCGTCATCATGGGTAGAATTCCATTTACTTCAGGTATTTTTAATTTATTTGATTAGTTGATTTTTGCCAAACGAGCGGAAAGACTTCTCCGACTAACTTTTCACCATGATTAACTGTTACAAAAGGCTTCATAATATGACCACCAGTTTCATCATAAACTGTCTTTTCAGTCATATAGTGGTTGGCAATGGCACGTCTCTTCTGACCACTATCATTTGCATGTGAGCCGTGCCAGGTGAGTGCATGGTGGTAGTGTACATATCCCTTTTTGACAGGACACAGTCGAACTTCTAGCTTTATTCCCTCAAACTCGTCAGGCATTTGGTCGAAGTTTCGACCGTGAGGGAAAACCCCTCGTACAACTCCCCAGTTGTGAGAACCAACAACCATACTCATACAGCCATTAGATTCATCGATATTATCTAATGCCACCCAAGAGGAGATTTGTGTCGTTTTGGGTGCAATGTTAGGCCACGCTGGAGAATCTTGGTGCCAACCAGTGATCCCACCAGTTCCAGATGGTTTATACTGAACCTGATCGTGCCAAATACGTAATTCTTGAGCCGACAGTAACTGTGCAACCTCTGCTACGATTTTCGGATGATGGGTTAATAAACGAAAAGGTTGGCTAGCTTGCCACATATTCACTATTTGCCAAACAGGGGCTTGTTCATCACCACCCAAATTGGCAATTCTGACCGGCTGAGGTTTTGTCTCATCTTGGTAGTTGTCGATTACTCGATCAAGCTCTTGCCGCAACTCTTCCACATCACTGTCGCTTAGTACCTGATCACCCAGAACAAACCCGTCCCGGTGAAACGCCGCAACACGCTCTTGACTCAACATATTTGATCCTTGCCCTTTAAGTAATACCTATAGCTGAAACATAATTATACTGTAACTTAAATAAAATAGCCTGCCAAAACGCTGATTTAGAACAGATCTGAATTTTTAAGTAAATATACTGCAAAAAATGATAACCAGCGGAATCAAAATCACGAAAAGATAGTGTCGAGATAATTATCCTATTAGTACCACTAGTATTTTTTCCCCCTTCATTCCGGAATTCGCCTGATTCAATAAACTGCTTATTTCTAAATTTGACTAAGGGAATTATTCGTCAGTAAGCTACTACCCTCTAGACAAAGCATAGAAAAAAGCCTGTGTTAGGTTAGCGATGTCGGCGTTACCTGTTTTGACTTTTTCCACGGCGTTGCGTGCCACTCGCCGGAAAACTGGTCCTGCGATTGCAGGATCATCTTCTACAATTTGGGAAAAATCTTGAAAAGTCAGCACCCCGTATTCAGTTGGCGTCATAGTTGTAACATTAGCTGTCCGTATCGCTTCATCAGAAACAAGTGCGTACTCGCCAGTAGCAAATGCAGGTTCTTCAACTACGAAGGTTGTAGGTTCAGATACAGGGTCCTCAGATGGCGCAGGATCAGTAGTTTTTAATCGTACGATAGCTTTTCGGGACTGGCTAAATCCACTCTTCGTTTTAATCATAATTTGGTTACTGACCTCTACCTCTCCTTGAAAAATCAGCAACAATGTGTTTCCCACCTCACCTTCAACTAGTAAGTCTGAATGAGGTTTGCTGGTCATCATTTCTACTTTGCCGGAGATGAGCTTGCATTGTTCTAGGTTAAGATCTTGGAACAAATTAATTCTTTGGACGCGTGTCGGTTGCACACTCATGTAAAGCCATCCTCTTTGTTTTTATTTATTTAACATCGTAGTTTTTACCACTTCAAGTGTGCCTAAATCAACACAATTGCACGATGCGTCTCATCAGTCATGTAATCGTCTCTAGGATTAACCTCGATAAACACTTTTTCATCACTGGTTAAGTCAATACCTTCCCGTTCAAGTTGCTCCTTTATCATATCCAGCACGTACGTATTACCAGCATTTTTCATTTGTTCTTCTAAACTATCGGCTGGTCGGACAATAGCATAACCGACCAATAGCCACGAATTCTCATGTTTGAAATGCTGGAAAATTCGATGATGCTCTGCACCAGCTAATATTGGTGGAATCTGGTGTACCTGCAGGTCGCTCCGGTTCTGGGGAGAAAAAATGGTCTCAACCATTTGCGGTGATCCTGGGTGGGTAATATGATAGGCCAACATTTTTGGAGTAAACGCATCTGAGACAACAATTTCGTCGCAGTTAGCTCTTTGAAGGTGAGCGGTCATTTCTGGATTAGTGATATGAGCAATCACACGAAGATCTTCAGACATCGCCTTAGCTGTATAAACAGCTAAGACTGTAGTCTGCTCATCTGGACTTTCAAGTTGTGATAAGTGCGCATAGTCAGGAAGCACAATCATATTCTTTGCCCGTTGTATAAAAGCTTTAGAAAGTACCACTTCGTTAGTGTAATTACCAAAGACGTGTAAAATGTCCAAATTGTCAAAACCGCTTATTGCGCTTTGAATTCTCACATCATCAAGACTAATTTCATTAACTAATACTATTGGCACTGTCTCTTTTTCTCGGGATAGAACTGACAGAATAGGAGCTACCATGTGGTTCCAACCGCTAATAATAGTGTGGTCAACGAAGATGCTCTCATCAAATTCGTCTTCGTCCTCTTTTAATCGTTTGGCAACCAACACAGAAGCAAGAGAACCTGACAGAACCATTGCCCAAACAAAGCCACCAAGCATGACTACAATACCAAAGGCTTTACCAACTTCTGACTTAGGAGAAATATCCCCATATCCAACCGTTGTAAAAGTCGTTACAGACCACCAGATAGTATGAAGATAGGTACTAAAAAAACCAACTTCTCTTCTTTTTTTAGACTGATGGTCATCAGATTGAGACTCCATCTCAACCATGGGATTATCAGAATTTTGCTTGGCATCATCAATAATAGACAACTGATTTGACACACTTTCTCGGAAGTGATCGTACTCTAAAAGGAAGAGAACTGTAGCACCTACCCAAATTAGGGCGAAAGACCAAAAGGTTAAGCGGATAGGTCTATGGTTTTTCTTGAATGTTCGAATTAAACCAAGCCAAGAATTGGGTTGGTTTTCTTTAATGCTTCTAGTTTTTAGCAGACGGACTGGAGCCGAAATTACACCTTTCATGAAAATTGGTACCGCTCCACCTAAAAATACCACCGTGCTGTTATTGTAATGAGGTGGACTTTTTAGCACAATTCTGTTAATTTGTCAATCCAAGTTTCGGGCTTTACAAAACGTAACCCGGCACCTTGCGACCTTGGTGTGCAACCAATTATAAAAGGTTTAATTAATGATGAGTGAGTATTCAGAAATTCAGAAACCACAATTGCCATATGTACATGAATTTGAGACTGATCAACTTGATTCTATGTCCGATTGTTTAGCAGAACATGGTTTTGCTGTTATCAAAAATGTTTTGAATGAAAAAACAGTAGAACGTTTGAAAGAATCAGTATTCGAAGGTACTGATCCCAATCGCAATTTACAAATTGGACAGAGCCGTACACGGCATGCCTGGATTGAATCTGGACCAGGTGCGTGGCAAATGCTAGCCGATGAAGAGTTTATGTCGATTCACCGGCACCTAATTGGTACTGATCAATTGACGATTCATCGGTCTGCATCTATCATCCGAATGCCTAATTCCAAGCCTGTGGCTTGGCATAGTGACTGGTGTGGCTTTTCAAATAAACAACCCAGAAATTCTGGTGATGTGCTCAATAGGGGGCTTTGGCCATCTGGTAAATGGTTTTACTTAACAGGTTCTCAACCCGAACATGGAGGTTTATGTGTGATAGAGGGCTCACACATTGAAGGCTGGGGTGGCCCAAACGGATTCAGACTAACCAGCGACCGTCGATCTTTCTACAAAATTAGTGATGTTGAACGTGCTTATACAGGCTTTGATGTGCCTGGTCTGGTACCGCTATTTACTGAACCAGGCGATATGATTGTCTTTGCTCATCGTACATATCACGCAGCTTTTCCAAATCATACTGACAAAATACGCCTTTCTTGTGCTATTGGTTTTCGGAGTCGGCAGCAAAGAATTAAGGTGCCTTGGGAAATGCCGAAAGCAGCGAAGAAGTTCTTAAATGACTTACCAGAATACCTTCACCAGTATACGGATGGTTACACCAGTATTGACAATAAT